>FWPU01001418.1_pt1 | contig 71633 bp, 66 predicted proteins | sample 2228361 | NCBI WGS metagenome assembly FWPU01 (sample SAMEA103939777, study PRJEB20133) | metagenome | reverse complement strand
AGCGTCTCGCCAAGCAGCTGCCCGCCCAAGGCCGCCTCGTCGACCCGCTGGTGGCTGAAGAGCCGATACCAGGCGCTCCAGTCTTGGTCGGTGGCCCCCAGCGCCCGCAGGATCTGGGTCACGGTGTGGCGGCCCAAAGCGAACAACTCCCCAAAGACAAAGGCCACGACCCGGCGAAAGACCCGCTCTTGCCTGAGAAACTGCCGGACCCCCAGCAGCAGTTGCCACAGTTCGGTAAGCAGCGGTGGAACGATTTCCTTTCTTGGTGTATACTTGTTCATAGGACGCCTCCGGTTGGTGGTTCTCGACAAACTCACTTTACCGGATTGGCGTCCTTTTTCAAGCCCCTTTCACAAAAGGCCAAACTTCATCAGGCCATCCACAAACGAGACCACGAATACGCGAATGTCCCCCCATTTGTGTACCGTGATTTCGTGGCCGGCCACCTGGGATGTCGGGAACGCGCCCCCGCCGTTTCCGACCCGCCGGGTTTGGGGGAATCACCAGGAAGCCAATTTGGACGTCGGCCCGGGGTTGTGGTAAAATGATTCCGGACGACGCGGGGGAAAACCGATGGAATACAAGGATTACTACCGCATCCTGGGCGTGGATCGGAACGCCTCGCCGGCCGAGATCAAAAAGGCCTACCGTCGGCTGGCCCGCCAGTACCACCCGGACGTCCGGCCGGGGGACAAGGCCGCCGAGGAGCGCTTCAAGGAGATCAACGAGGCCTACGAGGTGCTGAGCGATCCGGAAAAGCGCAAACGCTACGACGAACTGGGTGCCCGCTGGGCCGAGTTCGAACAGTGGCAACGGGCCGGTGGCCAGGCCTCTACCTGGCCCTTTGGCTGGTCGCCGACCTGGGGCGGCCGGCCGGGTGTCCAGTACCGTACCGTCACGCCGGAGGAACTGGAGGAACTCCTGGGCGAGCCCCCCTTTTCCGATTTTTTCTCCTTCTTCTTCGGTGGCACGCCCGCCGCAACCCGCACCCGACGCCCCTCCGCCCGCCCAACCGCCCGGGCCGGCCGGGATATCGAACAGCCGGTGCAGATCACCCTGGAGGAGGCCTACCACGGCACCACCCGCCTCCTGGAGTACCAGGATTTCGACGGGCGAGTGCGCCGGCTAGAGGTCAAGATCCCGGTCGGCCTGGATAACGGCTCCCGGGTGCGCCTGCCGGGAAAAGGTGGCCGTAGCCCCGATGGCGGGCCGGCCGGCGACCTCTACCTGGTTATCCGGGTATCCTCCCACCCCTCGTTCGAACGCAAGGGCGATGACCTCTATACCCAGGTCCCGGTGGACCTCTACACCGCCATCCTGGGCGGCGAGGCCGACGTACCCACGCTCAAAGGGACCACCCTCCGGCTCAAGATTCCGCCCGAAACCCAGAACGGCCGCACCTTCGTCCTGCGCGGCCAGGGCATGCCCAGCCTGAAATCCCCCGGCCAGTACGGCGACCTCTACGCTACGGTCAGCGTGCGTCTGCCGACAGGCCTCTCTTCGGCGGAGCGCGACCTTTTCCGCCGCCTGGCCGAGATACGTCGGGAACGACACGAGTAGGGGACGCTCGCGAGATGCCCCTACCAATGGGGTCAGGATAAAGAGAAACCAAACATTTTCGGAAATCGGGCCGGTGTTGCCCGGGAAAAAGGAGGTGTATGGCGATGAGCGAGATGATCCGATGGGAACCGTTCCGCCCGCTCTCTCTGCGCGAGGCCATCGACCGCTTCTTCGAGGAGGGCTTCCTCCGCCCCTGGTTCTCCTGGGGCTGGGAACCCACAACGACGCTGGCCCTGGACATGTACGAGACCGACGAGGCCTTTGTCGTCAAGGCCGCCGCGCCGGGGATGAAGCCGGAGGACCTCGAGGTCCACATCAGCAACAACGTCCTGACCATCCGCGGCGAGATCAAGGAGGAGGAAAAGGTCGAGGGGGCCCGCTACCACCGCATGGAGCGCCGCTACGGCCGCTTCGAGCGCAGCGTGGCCCTGCCGGCGCGGGTGGAAACCGACAAGGTCCAGGCCACCCTGAAGGACGGCATCCTGACCGTCCAGATCCCCAAGGCGGAGGAAGTCAAACCGAAGAAGGTTACCGTCAAGGTGCAGAAGTAGGGGCGCAATCCTTCACGCCTGTGGGGGCCCGGGATACCCCGGGCCCTCTGAATTTTATTGTCCCCTGTAACGGCCTACCTACCCTGAACCGGTGGTGTACGATTCCTCTCAGGAAATGGGCAACCCGATAGGTCGTCCCCCTATCCGTGCGGGCATCGTGCGCAGTATCCCCTCATCCCCTAGGAGGAAAATTCTACCCGCAGCCGGCCACCGGCATCATCGTGGGAGCGGGCAAAGAAGGGGGGATCACCGGGGTGGAAGCGGAGCAGCCGAGGAAGGAAAAGGGGAAGGTCCTCCACCACCGGCAGGTGGACAAGTTGCTCCGCCGATACCCACTCAAGACTTCCTTCGGCCGAGGGACGCACCTCGCGGCCGGGAGCCTCCCCGATGAAGAGGAAAAGCAATACACCGCTCCCCTGGGAAAGGGAGGTATGGACAATGCCGCCCAGGTGAAGCGTTTCCACCTCCAGGCCGGACTCCTCACGGATCTCCCGCCGGACAGCCTGGAGGGGATCCTCCCCTCGCTCCATATGCCCGCCGATGCCGTTGTAACGGCCGGCCCACAGCCGCTTATCGGCCGACCCCTTCAGAAGCAGCACCTCTTGCCCAAACTTCAGGAAGCAGAGCACCCGGGGTACCACGGTATAGCGGTGTCCGTCCACCCCCTGCTCGGCTTCACCTTGGACTTGCTCCTCGGGCATACTTCTGTACCTCCAGGTAGATGGGGCGGGGAGTGAAATCCTCCCCCACGAAGTTGTAGTAGACGCTGGCGCTGGCTCCGCCCCAGGGCATCCGGAACTGCCAGAAGGCCAGGACGGCCAGCCAATCGTGCGTCTCCGACCAACGGCAGGCCTCCAGCGTATAGGTGATGCGCTCGGCCGGCCGCACGGCGTTCACCCAGCGTGGATGGTCGTTCCAACCGGCCTCGGTGATGTACACCTTCTTCCCTCCATCGCCGTTGCGCTCCATGACCCGTCGCAGGAGTTCCACCCGGCGAAAGTTCACCCGCGAGGGGTCGGGAGGTTGCCGGAACGGTTCCTTCCAGCCGTAAGCGTGGGCGGCCAAACCGTCGAAACACTCCCCGGCCCCGGCGTCGTACATCGCTTGCAGGTAGGAAAGGTCGTCCCAGGCACGACCACTCTCCGGTCTTTCTGCCGTAGGGGCCAAGCCGGCGGCCAGGACCACGGCCTCGGGATGGACCGCCTTAGCAGCCGCGTAGGCGGTGCACAGAAGTTCGGTATAGGCCGTCGGATCGGGCATCCGGCCGCCCCACTCGAAGGCGGTGTTGGGCTCGTTCCAGATGACGATGTGGCGGACGCGCTCCCGGTAGCGGGCGGCAAAAGCCTGGACGTAGCGGGCGTAATCGGCGTAGTACTCGCGTTCCAGGTGGCGGGTGGAACTTCCGGCCGGCTGGGCCCACGCGGGAACGATGTCCAGCCGGGCAATCACGCCCAGTCCCTGCTGGTAGGCGGCGGAGATGACCAGGTCGGCGTGGGCCCAATCGAAATGGCCCGGACTTTTCTCGATATAGGCCCAAGGGAAGAGTTCCACGATCCATGGAGCGCCCATCGCATGCACCATCTCCAGGGTGCGTTCCACCTTCCAGGCTTCCGGTTCGTCGGCCAGGCGGGTGTGCACGCCCAGTTTGGGGTTACGCGTCTCCACCACGAGCGGCGGGACGGGCGGAAGTTCTGGGGGCGGGCCGGCCGGAACGTAGCCGAGCACTCCGGCCAGCAACGCGGAAAGGAGCGGAAGGACGGCCAGGCCGATCCCTGCTAGAAAGCGGAAACGGGACATCCTTTCCTCACGGCGTCCGGCCGACAAGTCGTACCGGCGGTGCATCCTCAACGGCGTTCGTTCCAGGACGGGCTGCGGTACTTTTCCCGCAAGGTGGCGATCCGGATGCGCTCGGCAGGGGTCAGTTCCCCCTCCAGGAGTTCCACACCCCAGGTCTCCTCGATGCCGGCGCGGAGGGCCGAGGCCAATTCCTCCGGGGGAAGGGGCCGGCCCAGGGCTTCGCCGAGCGCGATCAGGCGGGAGCGCAATTGGGCGGCCAGCGCCTCGCGGGTCATCCCGGACGGCGGAAGGAGCACCCCGGCCTGCCGGTCGAGGTCCACCTCCAACAGGATGGCCCCATGCTGCAGGAGGGCTCCACCTCGGCGTACTTGGGCACTGCCGATGACCTTGCGGCCGTAGACGGTCACCTCATAGTCGCTGGGAGTATCGAAACAAGCCGCCGTGCGCAGCGCCGGGGAATGGGTGCGTGGAGGAGCCATCTCCGCCGGCAGGCCCAGGCGGCGCAGCCCGGCCACCAGAGCCGCACCGATCTTGCGGTACGATTCCAGGATACTTCCACCGACGACAGGATCGTCCTCGCGGGCCACGATACTGTAGGTCAGTTCACGGTCGTGGAGGATGGCCCGCCCTCCGGTGGGCCGGCGTACCCAGTCCACGCCCAAGGACCGGCAGCCGGCCAGGTCCACCTCTCGGCCGGCCCGCTGGAAGTAGCCGATGGAAAGGCAAGGCGGCTGCCAGCGGTAAAAACGTACCGTGGGCGGAACGTCGCCGGCGATACAGGCCTCCAGGATGGCCTCGTCTATGGCCATATTGGTGAAGCCGTCGTCGGCGTCGTCCGGGATAAGCCGCCAGTGCATTTCTGCCCCCGGATGGGTCAGGCCAAATCTATGCTCTCCTGCTCGCGGCTCAGGAAGGTCTCCGGAAAGCGGGCGCGGGCCTCTTCCAGGACGACCTCCATCTCGGCATCGGTGGCATCCGGGCTATAGTGAAAAAGGACCAGGTGCCGGACCTGGGCAGCGCGGGCCGTTTCTACGGCCTGAAGCCAGCTGCTGTGCCCCCAATGGGGGTAAAGGAGAGCCTCTTCCGGGCTAAAGTGGGCGTCGTGGATCAGCAGGTCGGCGCCTCGGGCCAGTTCGATCAGGCGCTCGTCCAGACCGTCGGGGGGATGGCGCAGGTCGGTGGCATAGACCAGCGTCCGCTCTCGCCAGGAAACGCGATAGGCAAAGACACCGCCCGGGTGGTCGAGCCGGTGGGCGGTTACCAGGGCATGCTCTCCCACCACGACCGTCTCCCCATCGCGGATTTCCTTGATCAGGATGTCCGCTTCCATCTCGGCCAGGGAAAAAGGCAGGTAGGTGTCCAGATACTGGCCGGCCAGGACATGCTCCAGGCGTTCGTCCACCCGTTTTTCTCCCAGGATGGTAAAACGGTTGCCCCGACGTCGGGCCGGCAGGAAAAAGGGCAGGCCCTGGATATGGTCCCAGTGGGTATGGCTGAGGAAGATATGGCCGACGATTCGCTCCGGAAAACGGCTCTGCAGCGATAGTCCCAGCGGGCGGATACCGGTTCCGGCGTCGAGGATTAGAAGATCCCCATCGGGCGTGGATATTTCCACACAGGGGGTGTTGCCCCCCAGGTGGACGGTTTCTTTCCCCGGCGTAGGGATGGTTCCTCGGACGCCCCAGAAGGTGATCCTCATCGGGAGTTCATTTCCCCGGCCGCCTCGGGAGAAAGGGCCGGCCCGACCAGTATGGCGATGGCCTGGGGTTTTTCCCCGGCCCCGGAAAGAAGGAAAAGGGTCAATCCCACCCGGCCGACCCCTTCCCGAGGCGGAGGCAGTTCCACATAGCTGCTTCCCCGGCGACAGGTTCGGGCGACCCCCTCGGCCAGGAGATGTTCCCCTTTGGCAAAGGCTTCCCAGACCGGCCGGCCCAGGAGGGCTTCCGCAGACACCAGGAATTGGGAAAGGGCCGCATTGACGGCCAAGACGTTTCCACAAAGGTCGGTCAGCAGCAGGCCCGTCCGGGTGCCGCGGACGAACTCGCCCAACATGCGTCGGAGGGCGCGAATTTCCCGTTCCATCCGGCTGTTGGCCGTGACTTCGTGGAGGAGGAGGTAGTGCCGCTCTTCTTTCCCTTCGATCTGATTCAGGAGGACCTCGACCTCGGCCTGGCGCGTTTCTCCTCCCGGTCCCCGGTAGGACAGGGCGTAGCGTTCCGCCGTTTCCCCTCGAAGCGACCGACGGAGATACCTTTCCACCACCTCGCCCTGGGGCGATTCGAGGGTCTGTATCCACCCCCGGAAATCGCAGCCAACGACCTGCTCGGGCGGCCGGCCGGTCAACGCCTCGATGGAAGGGCTGGCGGCAACGATGGTTTCGTCCTTGTCCAGCACCAGAAGTGCATCCTGGGAGAAGGCAGCCAGGGCCTCGAAGCGCCGGCGCAGGGCTGCGGTTTCCCGGCGCAGTTGCATCTGCTCCAGGGTCAGGCCGAGGTATCCGGCAAAGGCTTCCAGGGCCAGGCCGGCTTCTTCCGAAAGGGTTTCGGTGCAGAGGAGGAACTCCAGAACGGCTCCCGGCCGGCCGGAGAGGAGGATGGGCAGGGCCAGGCCGATTCCGTCGCCTCCTTCCGTCCACTGCTGCTTCGTTCCCTGGGCCAGCGCCTGTTCGACCGGTGGGCGTTCTTCCCGGCGGTGGGGAAAGTAGGTCTTTCGCCCCGGTCCTTCGCAGGCCGCCCACAGATAGAGTTTCCCCGCCTCATTCACCCAGAGGCGGCTGAGCCGAGCACCGGTGGCTGCGGTGGCATCCTCGAGAAAGTGGCCGATCACCTCCTCGGCCGGCATCTCACTGCCCGGCCAGGCCAGAGAACGCAAGGCCTGCCGGCAACATTGCAGGCGCTCGTTCAGCGCGTTCCGTTCCCGCCGCAGACGACGGGTTGTGAGCGCCCGTTCGATGCTGGAGAGAACCTCATCCACGGTAAAGGGCTTGATGATATAGTCCTGAACACCCAGGCGCAGGGCCTGGGCAGCAATCCACTCCGAGCCGTAAGCCGTGAGCAGAATCACCGGGATGTCGTAGCCTTCGGAGGAAAGGATGTGGAGGAGTTCTATTCCGCTCATATCGGGGAGGCGAAGGTCCAGGATGACCAGGTCCGGCCGGCGGGACCGGATCTGCCAGAGCCCTTCCCGACCATCTGGCGCGGTCAAGGTACGGTAACCATGACCGGGCAGAACCCGTTCGCCCAGGAGGGTACGGACATCGGCGTTATCATCCACGATCAGGATCGTTTCCCCGGCCAAAGCATTTGCCCCTGGTGTCCCTTCCGGAGGGTTCGTTGCGCGGCAAGTGCCGGAAGATGCCCGGTAAATATTATACCACGAGGCCCAGGGAAGTCAAAAACCGCTGTAACTATCAGCCCTGCTATCAACGAGCGACAAAACGAAACAACGAACTGGCTGCGAGCGCAACCGAATTCGTTGATTCGTTGCGAATTCGTTGACAGAACTGCTCGGCTGAATCGTTACCAACCGCCCCGGTGTCCGGTTCCCGGAAAACCCGAGCCCGGGGGGACAATCGCTCCCACAGCAGGTCACGATCCGTTCGACGGCATGGCCATCCCAGAGTTCGGGGGGACGGCCGGCCTCGCTTTTCCCGCCAAGGATACGCATCGGCGAATCGTTCAGGACTCGGGAAACACCGGGATACCATCGGCAACCATGCGCTCAATCGTATCCCGCCGGAGGTGGTATTCCTCTTCGGTATACAGGTGCGGCTCCAACCGCGGCAGGTTCAGCGTTCGGCGGACGAGGGCGTAGGCATCCTCCCGCCTGGGCCCGGAATAGACGACCAGCAGGTCGATATCGCTGGCGATGGTATGCCGCTTTCGGGCATAAGAGCCGAACAGGACGACGCGGGTCACGGGCAGGCAGGCGCACAACGCGCCGATATGGCGGCGCAGGTGCTCCACCAACGTTTCCCGGTCAAAGGGTGGAGAGAATATCCTCACAGAAGCGGAGGATGTCCGCGGCATAGCGCACCAACCTTTCGGCCTCGCCCCGGGTGTAGCGCGTGCGGGGGGAACCGGAGGGATGCGCGTTGGGATAGCGGGTCGGGATATAGGCCTTGTCCAGTTCCAGCGCCTCGTCCATCAGAGCCGGCGGGACGGCGTGAAAAGGGCCCAATTCGGCCAGCAGATCGGCCACAGAGTGTCCCCATGCTTCCCGGTTCATCTTCTGGAAGACGGCCTTGACCGCCTTTTCCGCCGACTGCTGGGCGGAGAAGCAAGACCATTCGTAAAAGCCGCGTTCCAGGTCGCTTTGGGCGTGTTCCCAATCGCCCCGGGCCTGGTCGATCCAGTCGGCGCTGCGTTCCATAGCTTCCTCCAGCGTATGCCCCGATGCCATTGTAGCACGGCGTGCCGGGAAAATCAACGGCTGCAGTCGTTCCCGCCAGCACGGCCACGATCCGTTCGGCGGCATAACCATCCCAGAGTTCGGGGGGAAGGGGCCGGCCTGGCTTTCCCCGTTCAGGATACGCCGCACCTCGGCGGGTCAACGATACCTCCCCCATGGATCACGAGCCGAACAATTCCGCACTTTGCCCGTCGTCTTCGGTTTGGAGTATCTTTTGATAGAACGTCAACAGGCGTTGCTGCTCCTGTTCCCAGGTATAGCGTTCCAGCACCATTTGCCGTCCCCGTTGCCCCATGGCCCGCGCTTCCTGCCGGTGCTCATAAAACCAGCGGATGGCCTGCACGTAGGCCCCGGCATCGTCACCGCGCACGAGCAGCCCACATCGGCCCTCCTCGACATAGACGCGGCTCCAGGGGTAGTCGGCGCAGATCACCGGCAGGCCGGCCAGCATGTATTCGAAGATCTTGGTAAAGAGGCTGGGCCGGCTGTACTGGGCCGTGTACAGACCCGTGGCTACGCCCACATCGGCGTTGGCCAGGTAGTGCTTCAACTGATCGGGAGGAACCGGCCCCAGCCAGCGCACTTGCCCCTGGAGGCCGTGTGTCCGGCAGAAGGCTTCGATCTGTTGCATGTAGGCCGGCGATGTCTCGGGGCCGATCAGGAAGAGAACCACATCGCGAAGGCCCTGGTCGTGCAACAGACGGATCGCCTCCAGGAGCACATCGATCCCCCGTTGGGGCATAATCAGGCCGACGTAGATCAGGCGCAAGCCGGGCACATCCAGCGCCGGGTGAGGCTGCGGATCGGCAAAGAGCGCCGGCGCCGGCAGGTTGCGCACCACGGCAGACGGGCCGGGGAAATGACGGTATAACGGCATCTGTCCCTCTACGGCCAGGACAAGCCCGTCTACCCGACGCACCAGGAATCGCTCCAGGTGGCGGGCCAGCCAGGACACACCCGGCCGCAGCAGGCCGGGAATCCAGTGTTTGACCGCCAACGAATCCATAAAGTACTCATGGACATCGTACACGATCCGCACCCGCCGGCCCAGGAGCAGGCGGAATAGGGGAACCAGCAAAAGCAGCTCCGGGTCGTGAAGGTGGATTGCATCCGGACGCAAGGAGCGTACCCGGCGAAGCAGATGCCACCAGACCAGAGGGCGTCCCAGCCGGCCAGAAGGCCGGGGTACCCCCAGCACGGTCACACCGTCGCGTTCCCGGCGCTTGAAATCGGCCGGCGCGATCAGCGTCACCCGGTAGCCGACCTGAGCCAGGGTTCTGCACTCTCGGTGAAAGATGCGCCCGTCAAAAGGTCGGTGAACGGAGGTCAACACACAGATGTGGAGAGACATGGTCACCCGAGATCAACCGGACCGGCCTGCAAGCCCCTGATAGAGATGGACCAGTTTTTGCCCTTCTTGCTCCCATCGAAAGGCGGCTGCGGCGCGGGCGGTGTTGGCCTGGGCTCGGGTATACCGCTCCGGGTCATCCAGCAAGCGGCGCAGCCCCCCGGCAATCGAGGCCGGATCGTCGGAATCCACTACCTCGCCCACGTCATACCCGCGGATGACGCGGGCGATCTCGGGCAGGTTGCTGCCCACTACCGGGATACCGGCGTGCAGGTATTCAAACAGTTTGTTGGGCAAGGCGAGGTAATAGCTGCGGCAGTTGGCCTGGATCAACGCCGCGCCCACGTCGGCCGAAGCGGTATACTCAGGCAGGTCGACCGGCGACACCCGGCCGGGCAAGTAAACCCGCTGCCATGCGCCGGACTCGACCCGCTGCCGTAACTTGTGCAGCAGCGGGCCGTCGCCCAGCACCACGCCGGCGACATTGGGCCGCCGTTGCACCGCTTCCAAAAACGGCTCGATGCCCCGCCCGGCCGCCACCCTACCCAGGTAGAGTGCCACCTTCAACCCGGCAGGGATGCCCAACTCGTCCCGGAGGCGGTTGGACCGGCCGGGTGATGACCACTCCGGGCAGTTGACCACCACGACCGGCCGAGGGATACGGTACAGGCGAGCCAGCTCGTCGGCAATGCCCTCGCTTACGGTAATGACCGCATCGGCCTGCCGAATCAAGAGATGCTCCGGCCAGGACCAGATGCGCTGATAGATACCCGCCAGCCGGCTGCTGCCAAAGTTGCGCCCCGTCTCCAGCTCGTGGGCATCATACACCAGCCGTGCGCCGACCCGCCGGGCCGCCAACCAGGCCACCGGCAAAGTGTTGGCATCGTGGGCATGCAGCACCTGAGGCGGCTCATGCCCTGCCATCCGCCACACTTGGATGGCAAACTCCAGGTATTTGACCAACGGTGCAACCAGCCGTCCCCGCCAGGCCCGGGAGCGCAGGTGCAAACGGCGCACCCGGTAGCCGGACCGTGTTTCCTCCTTGGCCAGGCCCGGCTGCCAAAGCGCGACCACCGTTATGGCATAGCCGGCCGCCGCAAGCGTCTGGGCTTCCTTATGGACACGGGCATCGTGGGTAAAGTTGTTGAGGACCAGCATAGAAACCGGAACAGACACCTTCTTTCTCCGTCCGACCATCGGGGATGGCTACAGACTCAGGGTAAACTTGCCTTGAAGCCACGCCCGCACCTTTCGTAGATGGGCCGGCCGAACCATACCCAGTATAAAGGCGAGAGAACCGTAAATCAGGCACATCAACGCTCGTAGGACAAAAGCCCAGCCGGCCCATGCCGGGAAACAGAGCCGATCGGTGGCGATGAAGAGGGCAGATACAGCAAGACAGACCAGTGCATCCCGGAATTTATACGGTAAAGGATGGATTTTTTGGGCCCGATAGAAGATGTAAACGGCGGCGGCCCCATAGGCCAAGAAGGTTGTGAGCGCCGCTCCGTCCTTCCCCCAGAGCGGGATCAGGACCAGATTCAATCCAAGGTTCAAGCCGGCCCCGATAAAGATGCTCGCGGCGATTGGCCCCGACCTTTTCTCTATCGAAGGCCCAAGGACCCCGATATAGGTGGTGCTCATGGCCAGGGTGCCAAAGACCAGGAAGGGGATGCAGGAAGATGCCCCATTGTATTGAGGGGTGGTAAAGATGAAAAGTAACCAGGGAGCAAAGAGCGACATCCCCAAAGCCAGCCAGCACCCCAAGAAGCAGTACAGGCTGAACACCTTGCTATAAACCCGCGGAGCCTCGGGTTCGCGCAGGATGGAAAAGGCAAACGGCCCCCAGGACAGTTGGAAGGCGTTGGTGAAGAGGGCCATCCCCAGGGCAATCTGCACACCGGCATAGTAGATGCCGTTCTCGGTGGCCCCCCGAAACATCGTCATCAACACCCGGTCAGAAGAAGCCGTTATCCAGGAAGCCAGCCCTGCCGGAACCAGCGGCAGGCCAAAGGCGAACATTGCCCGCAACAACCTCCAGGAAAAGTGCCGCGGGTGAATCCAGGAGGAAAAGAGCGCTGCGGCCACCAGCGTCATGATCCCCCAGCCCAGCAACTGCCCCTGGTACAGGCCGGCCAGTCTCCTCTGAAGGACAACGACGAAAAGGATAATGCAGGTTACCACAACCAGGGACGCAGCCACCGAATAGGCCACATTCATCCAGGCCAGGCGGCGGTAACGCATCCAGTTGCCCAACACCCGCCCAGAAGCCATGAGGGGAATCACCCAAACGGCCAGACGGAGGGGGAAAATATAATCTTCTGAACCAAGCAACCACCTGACTATAGGAAAGGCCAGGAGGGTCACCAGAAGGGCCAACGTTATGCTGACAAGAAATTGACACCAGAACCAGGAGGCGATCACACCCTTGCGTCGCTCGGTGTCCTCGGTGTCGTAAAACCAGCGGGCGGAGGCGTTATCCAACCCCAGCACGACAAAGGTGCCCAAAAGATGCGTCAGAGAGGTAAGCGTCCCATATACTCCGTAGTCGGCTGGAAGAAACACGCGGGTATAGAGAGGAACAAGAAAAATGGCAATGAACCGGTTTACCGTGCCCGGAATCCCGTAAAGGATCGTCTCACCACCCAGATGGCGAATATGCCGGATAACGCTCATCAGAGTCTATCGGTTTTTCTCCAGCAGTTCCCGATAAATCCCAAGCAACTGGCGGGCTATCCGGTGGGCGTCGTGGTGGGATTCCACATAAGCCCGTCCCCGCCGTCCCAATTCCCCTCGCCGAGTCCCGTCGCACAAGAGTTCGGCTAAAACATCCCCCAGATTATCCAAATTGGCGTTGACGATAGGACAATCCGCCGGGAGCAACGGGACCAAAGAAGGCCGGATATAGCAAAGGACCGGTTTCCCCAAAGCCATCGCTTCGAGGGATACCGAGCCGAACGAGCCGATGATAAATTGATCGAGAACGACATCGCTTTCCCGAACAATTGCCAGGGCTTTATCCCGAGAAACATTGGAAATCAAGCGGAAATCGAAACGATACCGGGTCCGGAGTTGCTCGATGACCCGAAGCACTTCTGTCGTACCTTTCAGTACCGGCTTGCTGGGCACGTGGACGACGAGAGGACGAGACTTCCGAGGATCAGGATACTGGGGATGGAAATCGGACACGACCAGGGCTGCCTCAGAGCGGTAATAGGTAGGAAACAGGTCGGGCAGGACGTAGGCCGGCATCTCTGGGCCGGGGATCATACAGGCAAAACCATGTCGGGCAAACCGGGTCTGAAGGGATCGGGATGAAACCAGAGAAATGTTGTAGAGATGGCCCGAATCGTTCAGAAGGTGAGCCAGATAAGGATTGTCCTGGATGGCGATCTCCGGGATGCGAATGTCACTTCCCCAGAACTCTACCAGGCGGGCCTTCTTTTGCCAAGCGATATATTTGAGGTCCAAATCCAGCGGAAGGACCCGCCCGCTGGAGTGCCAGTGAACAACCTCAGCCCAGCGGATCGCCAGGAGGACGATGCTCCACCAAAACAGGGTTTGTATCGTGCCACGCACAGGATATCGCTTAGGCGATAGGACGCTATAGTTCTCGATGCCTAGATGGGATTGAATCGGGGCAATATTCCGGACGATGCCCCGGGCATCGGCTCCAAGATCGCGCAGTGCCCGCACCAAAGTGTCCATCTGGGAAGCAAAGTTGCTGGGGAGGTGAAGGACCCGCATACGCTTATTCTCCTCCCAGGATCTTGCGCCAGTCAAGCGGTTCGATAATTTTGCGGACCACGCGTGCGGGCGAGCCAAAGGCCAAGACCCGAGGGGGGAGATCATCTAGAACTACGGAACCCGCACCGACGACGGTATGTTCTCCCACACGGATTCCCGGACCCAGCACTGCACCCAAGCCTACAAAGGCCTGCCGGCCCACACGCACACAGCCGGCCGTATGGACACCCGGGGCGATCTGGGCACCTGTTTCTAGGACACAGTCATGGTCAATCGTTGCTCCTGTGTTAATGATCACATCGTCCTCCAGGCGAGTCCCGGTAACTACAACGGCCCCAGGAGAAATGACATTCCCGCTACCCATCGTTACCCCCGATTCCAGTACCGCCGAAGGATGGATAGCGTTCAGGAGTTCTAACCCCAGCGTTCGTAGCCGGTCGGCAATGGCCACCCGGGCATCGTTGTTGCCGATCGCAACGACTGCGCCCAAACTCCGGCCGGACTGCCCCTGAAGCCATTCCATCCCTCCTAACACGGGTATCCCATCCAGAAGCATCCCCCACTTGGCCTGGTCATCATCCAGGAAGCCAAGGACTTCCCGGTCCCCCTGGGCCCGGAGGATTTCTAGAACGACACGTCCCTGGCGGCTAGCCCCAAAGATCACGGCCGGTTTCGACATCTCCGCTCCTCGTCACCATACTTCCCGGGAAATCTCAGGCCATCCGGTTCACGAGGTCCCGCAGATTGTCCACCACATACTCCAACTCCTGCCGGGTCATCTGGGGATAGATCGGTAAAAATAGGGTTCGGCGGGAAACCTCTTCGGTAACCGGCAAATGGATCTCGCCATACAGTCGGCGATAATAAGGTTCCAGGTGTAATGGAGCAATCCCGTGGCGACACGAAATGCCGCGAGCGGCCATCTCCTTGAGAAGTGCGTCGCGATCCAGGGAGTCCGGCAAGCGGATGAGGTATGATTGATAAGAGTGTTCGGCATAATCCGGCACGTAAGGCGTTTCAACCCCCCGAATCCGAGAAATTTCGGCATCATAAAAACGGGCGATTTCCCGCTTCCGCTCCAAAATCCAGGGCAACTTTTTCATCTGCGCAATGCCCATGGCGGCCTGCAGGTCCGTCATCCGGTAGTTATAGCCGGCCTCCGGGTAAGCAGCATAGATAACTCCCCGGGCTTTATGCCGCTCCAGGTCGGAGACGGAAGCCCCGTGGGAGCGGAAGATACGCGCCCGCTCGGCCAGGTCCGCATCGTCGGTGGTGATCATGCCTCCCTCCCCCGTGGTGATGACTTTACGGGGATGGAAACTAAAGCAGGTCGGCGCACCGAATGAGCCGATCGGCCGGCCTTTATATTTCCCCCCCAGCGCCGTCGCTGCATCTTCCACAATGGCCAGGTAGTACCTCCGGGCAATCGCCTGGAGCAGGTCCATATCGGCAGCCAGACCGATCTGGTGGACCACCATGATGGCCTGCGTCTTGGGGGTAATGGCTTTAGCAACCGCCTCTGGATCCAAGTTGAAGGTTTTGGGGTCAATCTCCACAAAGATGGGGAAGGCTCCGGCATGGCGGATGGCATTGGCCGTGGCCATGCAGGTAAAAGCGGGGCAGATGACTTCATCTCCTTCCTTTATGCCCTGCAGGAGAAGGGATAGATGCAAGGCGGAGGTACAGGAATTGGTAGCGATAGCGAAACGGGCACCAACAAAATCGGCGACCATCTGCTCAAATTCGATGACTTTAGGACCCTGGCTTACCCAGCCGGAACGGATCACGGCTGTGACGGCCATTTCTTCTTCCTCATCCGTGTAGGGTCGAGCCAGAGGGATGTCCATTTTCATCGTCTTGTCCTCCATGTCTAGGATTGAACCTCTGCAAGCGATTCCTGCAGGGCGGCCAGCACATACTCCATTTCCTCCGAGGTCATCTGTGGGTAGAACGGCAGGGTCAGACTTTGCCGAAAAATCCGATAGGAGTTGGGCAATTGCCCAGGGATATAACCGTAAGCCTTCTGGAAAAACGGTTGTGCGTGCAAAGCATAGGTGCCCAGGGTCGTTTCCACTCCACGCCGGCGCATTGCCGCGATAACCCGATCCCGATCCAGCCCCTCGTCCAGCATGACGACATAAGATTGATAAGAATGAAAATATCCTTCGGGCTCCACCGGTGGTGTTACCCCTGGGCTGGAAGCCAGTCGCTCCCTCAGCCGGGCGGCCAACTCGCGTTTGCGGGCTATGATCCAATCCAGTTTGACCAACTGGGCAATCCCGACAGCCGCCTGTATATCGCTCAGGCGATAGTTGAAACCGGCCTCTTCAAACCGGAAGTAGAACTCTTCGCGGACTCCGCCGTGGCTCCGTAAGAGGACAATACGCCGGGCCAGTTCCTCCTTATCCGTAACGATCATCCCTCCTTCACCGGTGGTAATGGACTTGCGCGGATGGAAACTGAAACAACCCACGTCCCCCATTGTACCACACATCCGATCCCGATAGCGTGCCATCAGGGCACAGGCAGCATCCTCAATCACCGCCAGACGGTATCGCGAGGCTACTTCCAGGATAGCGTCCATATCGGCCGCTAAGCCAAAGGCATGGACCGGAATAACGGCTCGTGAGCGGGGAGTGAGCCGGGCCTCCAGGTCTTTTGCATCCATATTATAAGTGTCCGGTTGCACATCCACCAGCACCGGCCGCGCCCCCTGCTGCACGACGACATTCGCCGTGGCCGGAAAGGTCAGGTCAGAAACTAACACCTCGTCACCGGGGCCGATGTCCAATGCGACCAGGGCCAGATGCAATGCCGTGGTACACGAACTCATCGCAAAGGCGTGGCGACAGCCCAGTAAACGGGCGACTTTCTGCTCGAACTCGGCCACTTTGGGCCCCTGGGTCAGATAGCCGGTGGCGAGCACCTTGGCCACTTCCGCAACTTCGCGGTCATCCACAACGGGCACGTACAGTCGAATCATGGCCCCCTCGTCAAATACCAGGCCACCGTTTCCTCCAAATGCTCGTCGCTTAGCGGTGAAGGCACGAACTTGAGCAACTCGCGGGCCCAACGAACATCGCCGCAGTGGCGCATCACATCGCCAGGACGGGGAGAGGTGTGGACAAGGGGATGTTCAGGAACCCCCAAAATTCGTAGCAGCCGGCCCACCAGTTCGTTGATCGAGGTCTCCTGCCCGGTCGCCACATTGATGACCCGTCCCCGACTGGCCTCTTGTTCATAACACCGTACGAAAGCCTCAACCGTATCGCGAACAAAGGTGAAATCCCGGGTTTGCTCGCCGGAGCCATGGATTTCCACCGGGAGCCCTTTTTGCACTCGCTGAATCACTACGGGGATGACACCGGCATAAGTCCCCGGATTCTGGCGTGGGCCGAAGGTATTGAACGGCCGTACAATGGCCGCGTCGATGCCAAAAGTTCGCCAGTAAGAAAGCACGACCTGGTCTGCTGCCGCTTTGCTGGCCGCATAGGGAGTAATGGCCGCTTGGGGATGGGCTTCATCCATGGGAACATACTGGGCCGTACCGTATGCTTCCGATGAGGAACAGTGGATCAGTGTCTGGATACATCCCCAACGGGCCAGTTCGCAGAACGTTGTGGCGATCCCCACATTGGTCTCGATGGTCCAGACAGGGTATTGGAGCGATGTAGGCAAGGGAACAACAGCCAGGTTAAAAACAACATCGATGCGCTCCGCCTGGACTACCTGATGCATGGCTGCCAGGTCCGAAGCATCGAGGCGGTAAACCTTCAGTTCCGGAAAAAATTTCCGGGCTTCTGCTAGATTTTCCTCGCGTCCCAGGAAAAAATTGTCCACGACGACCAGACTGGCCGGTTCCTCATGGATCAGACGATCCACCAGGTGGCTCCCGATGAACCCGGCTCCGCCGGTAACCAGGACGTTCTTCCCTCGCAATTTCATCGGTCCTTCTCAGGCGGAAAGTAGCCGCATCGGCTGCAACCTCTACCGGACAAGGCGCCTACCCGAAAACGGCCGCCCGATAGGCAAAGGCTGTGCTTTTGCCTACCCGAAAACACCTTCTCCGTGAGTTTTCGGACAGGTTCTATCGGGCTTCACGGACCCCCTGCAACAGCAAGCCGGAAATTGCGCGCCGGTCCTGCCACATTCCCCGGCCGGATGTTCCTTTTGCCACACGGATTTCAATACGTATGTTCCCCGGGGAAAATCGTTCCTCTCAAACCAGGACCATCCGCATCGGCTGCAGTTCTCGGGTAAAGAGGTTCGGGATCGGCCCGAAGAATCACATCCCCATACCCGGAACAGCGGCGCACGGCCCATCTTAGCACAGGCCGGCCGGCCTGTCAAAAAGACGGAGGGGCTCCCCCGGCCGAAAGTCGACCGGGTATATAATAATCTCACAATTCTGGGCGAGGCAGCAACGACTTCCTGCCGGAGTATGGCAGGACAGGTCGGAAACCCGTCCAGGCCGCTCCGCAAAGGAACCGTTCCACGTAGCCGTAGGGCATATCGCAATGCGCCCTACTCGCCGCCCCGTACTTTATGGCGAGGAATGATGGGCGCGCTATTCTCCGATACGCATCCGAAAATGGAGGTCCTGCAGATCGAACCGTGGCGGCAGGCCAACCCCACCTGCAAGATGAATCTGCTGGCGCAGTTGAACGCATCTGCCCGCCAGCTGACCCTCGCCGGCCTGCGCGCCTAATATCCCCAGGCAACCGAAGCAAAACTGCGCCGTAGACTGGCGGCCTTGCTCCTGGGCGAAGAACTGGCGCGCAAGGTGTCTCAGGAAAACCCCCATGCAGAATGAGCCTCTAGAAGTCACGCTCAAGGGCACGGCAGTTTTAAAAGAACTTTGCCGTATTTCATCGGTGGCTCGCCGGCTTCCACCCTCTATGGCCTGGTGCGAACGACCCAGGACAGACATCATCGCCGAAATGCAGCAGGAACATCTCCAGCCGTTTGTCTCGGCGCTACAGGGGGAATTCCACATGGACGACGAGAGGATTGCCGAGGCCATTCGGCAACACTCCGGTTTCAACATCATCCACCGTGAGACGTAACTTCTCAGGGCGCCAAACGCTGTGACCGGGGCCGCCGGCTGGTTGTGGAGAAGGAGGGGAAGAGGTGGCCGCCATCCCGGCCGTCCATGTGGACCAGGTCCTCATCTTCGGCAACGTCGTCCTCACCACGCCGGCCCTCGCCTTCCTCCTGGAACAGGGCATCAGCACCGTCTTCCTGACCCTAGATGGACGGTACAAGGGACGGCGGGAGGGGCCGATGGGCGGGAACGCCGCCCTGCGGCTGCTCCAGTACCGGCGGGCCAGCGATCCGCCATACGCGCTGGAGGTGGCCCGGACCATCGTCGAGGCCAAGTTGCACAACATGCGCACCCTGCTCCGGCGCTATGCCCGACGCCTCGGGACGGCGGAACTGGCTGGAAGCGACCCCGGCCGGCCCCTCACCGCCGTCGCCAAGCAACTGTCCGACTTGCTCCTCCAGGCCGGCCGTTCCCGTTCGGTCCACCCACCGGCATCCCATCTCCGACCGCGCCTATGCCGACCCCCACGGGCGGACCCGGCCCAACAGCGGGGGCAACGGCCCCCCCACCATGGCTTCCCCGACCTTCGACGTGCAAAAGTTCGTCACCCCGGAGAGGGGATGTATCGGACAGCAGTTCGTGTTCACGATAGGGCTTATCAACCCCCTGGCCGTCCCCGTGCGGGTGTCCCTCTATGACACCCTGCCGGCGTCTTCCCGGTGGTGGGGCTGGCCTACGGAATGAGGGGCCTTTACTATCGCCTCCCGATGCCCGTACAGCCCCTGCAAGCAGCCTCCGCCACGGCCATCGCACCGGGGCTATCGGCCAGTATCATATCGGGCCGGGCCGGCCGATGGGGCTGGCGCCCGACGGTCTGATGGAGCCGCCGGGTCGCCTGTTCACCCGGCCCATCGTCCGAGGAATCCCGTTGGAAGGGGAGGTTTGTTGGAAACCGGGGGAGAACCGGATTGCCTCTTCTCAAGGTTGTGCTAAAATACACACTCAGGGTGGGCGAAAAGCCCTACCCCAGAAGAACGGCTTCACCCACTATAAGGAGGACGAAATGGCCATCCGCTTTCCTTCGGACGAATGGATCAAGGAACTGAGCCGGTTGCTCAACGAAAGCGAAACCTACGAACGCTTGGCCCACGACTGGGAAGGGGATTTCCTCTTTATCGTCGAACCGGACGAGGCCTACCCGCACACGGCCTACCTCTACCTCGACCTCTATCATGGCAAAAGCCCCGGTGCCGCCCAACTCAGCAGCCCGGAGGAGAAAAAGGCCGCCTACACCCTGGCCGCCCCCTTTTCGACCTGGCGCCGGGTTATCGAAGGAAAACAGGACCCCATCCAAGGGATGATGACGCGGAAACTGCGCCTCCAGGGAAACCTCATGCAGATTATGCGCTACCCCAAGGCGGCCAAGGAGATCGTCACCTGCTGCGCACTCATCCCTACCGACTTCGGAGATTAGACGATGTGGTACTTTGTTTCCCCCCAGATCGTTTTCGGCGAAGGAGCCCTGGAAGTCCTGGAGGAACTGGAAGGCCGACGGGCCCTTGTCATAACCGATCCTACCCTGGTGCGCCTGGGGCTGGTCGAGCGCGTCCGAAAACACCTGGAACGGGCCGGCCTGGAGGTATCCACCTTCGACCAGGTTGAACCCGACCCCGGCCTGCAGACCATCCGCCGCGGCACCCGGGTCGCCCAGGAGTACGGGCCTGACTGGATCGTCGGGTTGGGCGGTGGATCGGCCTTGGATGCGGCCAAGGCGATCTGGATCCTCTATGAGCGTCCGGACCTGGAACCGGCCGAAATCAACCCCTTCATCCGCCTGGGCCTGCGCCGCAAGGCCCGCCTGGTCACCATCCCCACCACCAGCGGCACCGGTTCCGAGGTGACCTGGGCCATCGTCCTCACCGACCTGGAAGAGCAGCGCAAGTTGGGACTGGGCAACCGGGAGAACGTAGCCGACCTGGCCATCGTGGACCCGAGTCTGGCCCTGGGAATGCCGCCCGATCTTACGGCCGACACCGGGATGGATGCCCTGACTCACGCCGTGGAGGGCTATACCTGCGCCTGGCACACCGACCTGAGCGATGGCCTTTGCCTGAACGCCCTTCGCCTCATCTTCGCCTACCTGCCGCGGGCCGTCGCCGACGGCTCCGACCTGGAGGCCCGGGAGCGGATGCATAACGCCGCCACCTGTGCCGGCCTGGGCTTTGGCAACGCCATGGCTTCCCTGGCCCATGCCATGGGCCACGCTCTGGGGGCGCTCTTTCACCTGCCGCACGGCCGCGCCGTGGGCATCGTCCTACCCTATACGATCGAATTCGCCGCCCCTAAAGCCCCCGAACGCTTCGCCGAACTGGCCGCCTTCCTGGACATCTCCCACGCCGGCGGCGAGGAAGGGGCCAGAGCCCTCGCCGGGGCCATCCGCGACCTCTGTCGGCGGATCGCCTTTCCGCTCAGCCTGGCCGAAGCCGGCCTGGAACGCCCGGCTTATGAGGATGCGCTGGAGAAACTGGTCGAAAATGCTTTCAACGACACGCAGATCGTTACCGCCGTCCGTTCGCCCTCCGATAAGGAACTGCGCCGGCTGTTCCTTTACGCCTACGAGGGCCGGCCGGCCGATTTCTAGCGGGCTTCACGGACCGGGCGGCGCTATGTCCCAAATTGGGCGTACGGGCGCTTGGCGCAACTCGTTGTGCCTGTGCAAGTGCCCGTCCTTTTTCCCAGGCTGGATGTCCTTTTGCCGCACAGATTTCCATCGAGCGAAAGGAGGCGAAGATGAACGGCTATCTGGGCCGTATCCTGCGCGTGGACTTGGGCGCCGGCCGGATCGAGGATGAGCCGCTGGACGAGACGTATGCCCGGGCCTATGTCGGGGGCAGCGGACTGGCGGCCCGTTATCTCTACGACCTGGTGGACGAGACGACAGACCCGCTTGGCCCGGACAACCCCCTCCTCTTCATGACCGGCCCGCTGGTCGGCACGGCCATGCCTTCGGCCGGCCGCTACAGCCTCTGCGCGCTCTCTCCCCTTACCCGACTCTGGGGCGAAGCCTGTAGCGGCGGCTTCTTCGGCCCCGAACTGCGCTTTGCCGGTTACGACGGCATCCTCATCACCGGTTGCGCCGAGAGGCCGGTCTGGCTTTCGGTCTGCGATGGCCGGGCCGAACTGCACGATGCCGCTTCGTTATGGGGACTGGACACCTATACGACCCAGGAGCGGGTGCGCGTGGCGCTGGGCAAAGTCCGCGTGGCCTGCATCGGGCCGGCCGGCGAGCAGCAGGTCAAGGTGGCCGCGGTGATGAACGATCACGGTCGGGCGGCGGCGCGCACCGGTTTGGGCGCGGTGATGGGGGCCAAGCGCCTCAAGGCGGTAGCCGTGCGGGGGCATGGCCGGGTTCCGCTGGCCGATGCGGAAGGGTCCCAGGCCGTCGTTCGGGAGGTCCTGGCCAGCCTGGAAGAAGACATGGTGGCCATGTCCCTGCGTCTGGCCGGCACGGCCGGCTACGTGGACCTGGCCCTCATGTACGGCGACCTGCCGGCCCGCTACTATCAGCAGGATGCCTGGGAAGGAGCTGGCAACCTTTCCGGCGTCCTCCTCACAGAAAAGTACCTGAACCGGAATACGGCCTGCTACCGTTGTCCTATTGCCTGTGGCCGGGAAACACGCGCCCCCCGCTACGGCCTGGAGAAGGCCGATGGTCCCGAATACGAAACGTTGGGCGCCCTGGGGTCGCTGATGCAGGTGGACGATCTGGAGGCGGTCATCTACGCCGGCCACCTCTGTAACCTCTACGGCCTGGATACCATCAGCGTCGGGGCTACGCTGGCGCTGGCCTGCGAACTGGTCGAGCGAGACCTCCTTCGCCCGGAGGAAGCCGGCGGGCTGCGCTATGGCCGGGCCGAAGCGATGCACCGCATGATCGAGATGATAGCCCGGCGGGAGGGCCTGGGCGACCTCCTGGCCGAAGGAAGCGCCGCCTTGGCCGAGCATTACGGTGTGCCGGAACTGGCCGTGACCGTCAACCGACTGGAGGTGCCGCTGCACGACCCCCGTGCCTTCAGCGGGATGGCCGTAACCTATGCCCTTTCCCCGCGCGGGGCCTGCCACATGCAAGGCGACATGTACGGCGTGGACACGGGACAGGGGCCGGCCGTGGAACTGGGCATCGTCCCCGGGGATCGCTTCGATTCCGGCCCGGAGAAGGGGCGCATCGCTGCCCGGCAGCAGGCCTGGCGTAGCCTCTATAACGCCCTCATCCTCTGTCAGTTCCAGAACCCGGGGGTGGACCGGGTGTTGCGGGCACTCCATACGGCGACGGGGTGGGAACTGGAAACCGAGGATCTGCTTGTGATCGGCAAGCGCATCCTGGCCCTCAAGCGTTTGCTGAACCTGCGGCGTGGGCTTACCCGCGCCGACGATCGCCTACCGGCCCTCCTGACCCGGCCGCTGGAGGGCGGGGGCACGGAGGGGCACGTTCCCGACCTGGAGCGCCTTCTCGAAGGCGCCTATGCCGAGTTAGACTGGGACGCGCAGACCGGCCGGCCACGCCAGCTTCTACCCTGAGCCGGCCACTTCTCGCCAGTAGGGTGCGCCTTGGATGACTTCCCGCCGGCTGGCCTCTAGCCCGGCTTGGATGACCTCCAGGGCGCTTCTGGCCCGCCGCAGCCAGTTTCCGATATCCCGGTCAAACTCCTCGACGGCGCGGCGTCGGTTTGCTTCGTCCGGGGTCGGCGCGGTGTGGCCTTCGGCCTCCCATTGCAGGCCGTCTACGGCCAGGTGATCTATGGCGAATCCGGCCCGGTGGAGAAGCACCGGCCAGGCAGCGTCTTCGGGGACATGCCTGGGTGGGCTGTAGGCCAGGAGGAACATGGCGGCCGGCCGGCTCAGTCCCCGCGAACCGCTCCCCAGGTCGACTTTCCGGCCCAACAGGGCGGAGAAGATATTGTTGACGCTACGCTCCGTCTCCTGGATGGCCAGGGGGTAGGTTGCCCAGGCCTGCTTGCTGCGGCCGATGATCAGGCAATCGCTCTGCCGGATGGCTTCCAGAACCCGGGACCACTCTTCCGGAAACCTTTCCATCCAGGGAAGGAGTTGCTCCATGGAAATCAGGTGAATGTGGCTGCCCGGCAGTTCCAACGCCTTTTGCAGGGCGGCATGGCGGCGGTGGGCCCAGTCCAGGGGGACGATGATCGTCAGGCCGAGCAGGTCTTGAAGGGAAAGCATCTCCTCCGGGTCGGCCTCGGAGGGCAAGGCCAGGGCGATGCCGCCATATGCCTCCTGCAGCCGAGGCAACAGCGAGCGGAGGCACCCTACATTGCCCGGCGACTTCCACATACCGGCAAGGACGACGCCCATTTTCTTTTCCCGACCTCGGCCAGGCCGGCATCCGTTCTGCGGACCGACTGCCGCAGGTCGTTGAGGATGATTTCGACGAAGGAAGACCTATCTTTCCCCGGCCGTTGCCCGGATGGCTTTGGCGATCCAGAAGACCGACCAGGCCACCATCAGGATGCCGGCCATCCCCAGCCGATTGATGTCCAGGATCGGCTCAAAGGCGACGCCACCCGGGCCGATGCGGATATAGCCTCGGGGGACGGCGCGTCCGCCGGCTCCGCCACCTCCGCTGACCGGCTTTCCCTCCTCGTCTGCGGGGCCGCGGCCGGAGCCGTAGCCGAAGCCGTAACTGACCTCGGCCACCGGGATCAGGGTTTCCTGGCCGGCCTGGATGGGCGAGCCGAACACCGCATTGGCCCGGACCTGGTCGAGCATCTGTTGAACCGTTTCAAGAACCGGTCGGTTTTGTTCATCCATCGGTCTTACTCCTTGTGGGAAAAGGCCTTTCGGAACAGGCGCACCAGCCTCCTGCTCAGGACGGGCATGAGAAGAGCGACCAGGGCGATGAGGCGCAGGGTTTTCCCGGTGGGGTCGGCCAGGGGAAGGCGGTATTCGCGGCCATCGCCTTCGCGCACCAGGGCTTCCCGGGGGATCATCCGCACGATTTCCCCCAGGCCTCCTCCGGCCCTGCCGGGAGCCTGGAAGGAAAGCAGCCCGCGCCTGATTTGTGAGACCGGCCGGATGCTCCGTTCTCCAACCACAATCGGTTCGCCGATGACCTCTTCCGTTTCCTTGGGGGAACTCGCGGGGGGATAGACCATGTTGACCTCCTCTTTTACTCCGTCGTGTCCTTGGTGGTCATCGTTTCCCGAATATCCTGAGATGGGTCTGGTTCCAGGGCTCTTCATCTACGACGTGTTCGACCTGGTCCGGCCGGCGGCCATATCCCGCAGGTCGGCTATGATGTACGCTTCCCAATCGGCGATATGCCCGAAGACGTCCTGGAGCGTCCATACCCCGCAGACCGGCCGGGTGGAGCGTTCTTCTGAAGGGACGAGTTCTGCTGCTGCCGCCAGAAGTTCCTCGCGCCCGGCGGTCAGAGCGGCCAGGAGGAGCGGCTTTGGGCCGCTCTGCGCCTTCTCCTGACCTCTTCGCCATTCGACCAGCGTTGCCGCATGTTCTTCTTCGTGCCGGCAATAGACCTCGATCCAGCCGGGCAAATCCCATTCTTCTCCTTCCGTTTTCGGGGTCGGCCTGGGGGGAATGGCCAGGGCCACGCCGCCGTAGGCCTCCTGCAAGCGAGGCAATAGCCGGTGGAAGCGCCCTACCTCGCCGAGTTGCCGGGTGGAAGGAAGGACAAGCCCATCTCCCCCGGCCCGCCCGATCGCCCGGCAGTCGAACAGAACCGGAGACTCCGGCCCCCCGGTCGGACGCCCAGGTCCCTTTCCGGCCCATTCCCGCTCCGGCACCCTCCGGCAGTGCTCGACGACCCAGCGGAAGGCCGCTTGCCGGTTTTCCCGGGGGGCAAGGTAGAAAAAGCGCACCTCTCCGTTGCGGATGTAGGTCAGCAGGCCCTCTACGTTCAAGATGGGGTCTCCTCCGGAGAAGCCTCCCATCGCCATCACCGGTTCACCCGTGATGAGGATGAGCGGGGCAGCGGTGTTGGCATTCACGGTGGCGACGATGAAGGTTTCGTCCATGCGGTGGGCCAGCAGGTAATCGGCCAGGGGCGTTGCAAAAGGGGGGATGTCCCCACCCTGGCGACCCTGCATGATGCCGCCGTCTCTTGGGCGAGGTTCGGCCAGGAGGTCCGGGCCGGCATAGGGAAGGCCGGCATGGCCGCCACAGAGGACGGGGATGAGCGCCCACACCGTTGGGGCGATCAGGAGGGCCAGGATGCCACAAGCGGCCGTCAGGCCGGTCCAGGCCGGAAGCCGGGCATGCCGAAGGAACCGGAGCACAACCAGGACGACGGCGGCCGAAAGGGTCAGGCCGACGACCAGAGGGATCAACCAGGCCCACCCGGGGAAATCGGCCAGGATCCCGGCCTCCACCATTGCAGTGGCAACAAGCGCTGTCGGGAGCAACCAGCCTCGCCATCCGGGCCGGCGAAAGTCTTCCCACATCGCCGCCAGGCCCGCACCCACCAGGGCAGCGATGGCCGGAGAAAGCATCTCCAGGTAGTAGCGGTGGAAAAGGTTGGCGATGCTGAAGAAGACGACCTGGGGCAAGAGCCATAAGGCCCATAGAAACAGGGCCAGGTGCCGCCGGTCGAGCGGACGGCGCATAGGTGCCTGCCAGAACGCAGCCAGGAACCCCAGGCCGGCCAGCGGCAGGAGCCAGGAGGTTTGTCCACCCAACTGCCGGTTGAACAGGCGCAGCCAGCCCGGCTCGCCGGTCTCGTGGGAAAAGGGGACTCCACCGGACGGAGGCCCTCCCGGCAAAGGACCTCCCCCAGGAGCGGTGGGTGGAGACAAAGGTGCCCATCCGGAAGGACGTGGGGCAGGCGGTTGCGCGGGAGGAGCGCCGCCAGGAGGAGGCTGAGGTGGCCGGCCACCGCCGAACAGCCCACGCAATCCCCCGGGAAACAGGCGGGTCATCCCGTTGTGGCCGATAATGAGTTCCATCACCGCGTTGCTCCGGCTGCTGCCGATGTAGGGGCGCTCCTCCTCGGGGGTCAGGTCCACGGCGACGGCCCAGGAAAGAGAAACGGCGACGAGGACGACCGTCGCCAGGGCCAGGTGGAGCAACCGCTTCCAGAAGCGGAGCGGGGCCAGGAGGTAGAGGAGGTAAAAGGCCGGCAGCACCATATAGGCCTGGAGCATTTTGATGTTGAATCCTACCCCCACCAGAAAGGCGGAAAGTAAAAGCCAGGGCAGACGTCCCTGCTCAGCGGCCAAGAGCGTCGCCCAGGCGGCCAGGAGAAGCACCAACACCAGGAGGCCATCCATCGTGTTATTGCGATTGGCGGCCACGCAGATGGGGGTTACCGCCAACGCCAGCGCGGCGAGGAGGCCGGCCGTCGGGCCAAAGGTCCGCCGCACCAGGTGAAAGAGGAGGAGGACGGAGAGGAGGCCGGAGAACGCCTGGGGAAGAAGGAGACCGAGTCCGCTAAAGCCCAGGAGAGCAGCGCTGCCCACCTGCACCCAGAGGCCCAGCGGGGGCTTGTCCACCGTCACAAAGCCGCCGGGGTCGAAGGAGTTGAAGAAAAAGTTATGCCAATTGCCGAGTTGGCTTCTCACGGCCGCGGCATAGTACAGGTTTCCATAGCCTTCCTGCTCCAGTTGGAAAAAGTGCAGGAAGGCGGCCAGAAGAAGGACGGCGGCCAGGGCAAGCCCATGCTGGCGGCGGAGAAGGGCACGACCTTTTGCCTCCCCGCAGGAAGTCAGGGCGGCAGTAGTAGAAGGGTCGGGTGAGTTGGTCATAGACACCGTTTCTAACTCCAGAAACCGATCGTGCTCCAGGTCCGGAAGAAACCGGGAACACGAACGGTTTTTCCCTCCTTCACTGGGACGAAGGCCGGTCGTTCCGGAGCACCAGCGGCAGGTAAATGATGGAATTTTCTATACGCCGAATGCTCCCGTACCTTCCCGTTCCTCCAGCCGCAGCGAAAGGACTCGCGAGGTGCCGTCATCGGCCATGGAGACACCGTAGAGGAGGTCGGCGGCCTCGATGGTACCTCGGTTGTGGGTGATAAGGATGAACTGGGTGCGGGAGGCCAGTTCCAGCAAACACTCCCGGAAACGTCCCACGTTGGCCTCGTCCAACATGGCGTCCACTTCATCCAGAAGGCAGAAGGGGCGAGGGTTCACCTTGAGGATGGCAAAGAGGAGGGCGGCCGAGGTAAGCGCCCGCTCTCCGCCCGAAAGGAGGGCCAGGCTGTGCACCCGTTTCCCCGGCGGACGGGCCGTAATTTCCACCCCTACCCCGCTTAGCCCACCGTCTTCCTCCTCCAGGCGCACCAGGCGCAGGGCGGCGCTTCCCCCTCCGAAGAGGCGGGTGAAATACGCCTGGAACTCGCGCTGCACCGCTTCGAACGTCTCATGGAAACGCTGCTCCATCGCCCGGTCCAGTTCGGCAACGACCTGCTCCAGAGAACGGGCAGCGTCGTGCAGGTCCTGGAGTTGTTGCCCGAGAAAGTCATAGCGCTCCCGAGCCTCCCGATACTCCTCCTCTGCCAGCGGATTGACCGGGCCAATGCGGCGAACCTCCTCGCGCAGGTAGGCCACCCGCCGCTCCAATTCCTCCCGGGTCAGGTTCGGGTCGAGGGGCAGCCGGGTCCACTCCGGAGGGGAGGATAGGAGAGCGTTCAGGAGGGCCTCGCCGGCCGGTCCGTAGGCACTGGCCTCAGGGCCGATCTCCCCGAGGGCGCGCTGGAGGAGTTCCCGCCGAGCATCCTGCCAGCGCTGAACGGCCAGAGCGGCTCGGGCGGTGGCCGCTTCCCAGGCCAGGACCTCCTCCCGCAGACGGGCATCCTCCGCTTCTTTCTCTTCCAACTCCCGCAGGGCAGGAGAAGCAGAAACTTCCTCGAGCACGGCCATTTCCTGCTCCAAGCCGGCCAGTTCGGCCTGCCAGGAAGCGATCTGGGCCGCCTGCGCCTCCAGCCGGTGCGCCATGTCCCCCAGACGTTTCTCCCCCTCCAGCACCTGTTTTTGGAGCCGCCGAACGCCCTGCTGGGCCATTTCCTCCAGGACATGCTGGTTTTCCGCCTCCTTCCGGGCCACGGCCCAGAGCAGGCGGGCTTCCTCCAGCAGCCGGAGGGTCCGGAGGTATTCCTCTCGGGCTTGCTTTTCCCGCAACTGAGCCTGCTCCAGTTCCCTCAGGAGGGCCGGACGGCGGCTTTCCTCCCCCTGGGCGGCCGCCTGTAAGGTTTTCCGCTCCTCCTCCATGCGGCTCCTTTCTCCAGACAGTTCTTCCAGGCGCCGGCGATGCCGACCGGCTTCTTCCTCCAGACGTTTTAGGCCCAGGTCCAAATCGAGGAGACGTCGGTCCCCCTCCTCGCGGGCAAGGCGCTTCTCCTCCATCTCCGTCATCAGGGCGGCCAGGGCAGCCCGGACAGCGGCCAGATGTTCCCGGGATTTTCCCAGGTCGCGTTCTTTCGCCAGAACCTGCGCCTCTGTCTCGGCCAGGGCGCGGGCCAGACGGCGGCGCTCCTTTCGGCGCTCCAGGGCATCTTCCCGAACGTTCCCGCCGGCAAGGACGCCCTCGGCGGTGACGGCTTCGCCCTCCCGGGTTACCACCAGCCATCCGGTCGGCAGGCCGCGGGCGATGCGACGGGCTGCCTCCAGGTCGCGGGCCAGGAGGACACGGCCCAGGAGGCAGGACAGGGCCGGCCGGTCCTCGCGGAGGCAGGTCAGGTGATCGAGCAACAGGCCCTCGCAGCCTAGGGCGGGTGTTCCCGAGAGGGTTGAAGGGGGCGGGCGGAGTTCATCCTGGGGCAGGAAAGTGACCCGGCCGGCCTCGGCCCCCGCCAGGGCGCGCAGCGCCTCCCGGGCCTCCTCCCACATTGGGAAAAGCAGAGGTCGGATATGGGCGCCAAGGGCAGCAGCCAGGGCCTTTTGCAGCCTCCGGGGGACGGTCAGGCGGTCCAGGAGGGCAGAGAAGGCCGGCCGACCCTGCCGACGGGCCCATTCTTCCAGGAAGGGCAAAGCGTCTTCCTCCTCCTCCAGAGTCTCCAGCCGGGCACGAAGGTCGGCCAGGCGCAAACGGGCGGATTCCAACGCCTCCTCCTGTTTCCGAAGGTCCTCCTGCCAACCCTCTAACTCGGCCTGCAGTGCCTTCTGGCGAGCACACAGAGAGGCCCAGGTTTCTTCCCATCGGACCAGTTCCTCCCGGGTGCGGTTTCTTTCTTCCTCCAGCCGGCGCTTTTGTTCGGCCAGTTCCTCCAGAAGGCGGCCTCGCTCCGCCTCCTCCCCCCCCAGAACCTCCTCACGGATCTGAAGTTGCTCCAAGCGGCGCACCCATTCCTGAAGGCGATCGGCCAGGAGGCGACCCTCCTCCTGAAGGGACTGAAGGTTCTCCTGGGCGGAGCGGAGGTCGGTTTCGGCCCGTCGGTGTTGCGCCTGTCGTTCCTGGAGGCCGGCCTGGGCCTTGAGCACCCGTTCCCTCAAGTTCCCGGCCTGGGCCAGAAGCCTCCAGCGTTCCTCCTGCGAGGCCAGTTCCCGGCGGTAGCGGGCGATTTCCGTCTTCAACTCCTCCCGATGGCGCTCCAGAGCCCGGCTTTCTCCGAGAGCACGGGCCAGTTGCTCGCGCAATATCCCGATGCGCCGACGCATTTCGCCCTCTTTCCGACGGCGTTCCTCTTCCTTTTGCCGGCTTTCCCGAACGGCCTGCCGCAGGGAGGCGACTTGCCGATTGACTTCTTCCGCCAAAGTGCGGAGGAACTCCAAGCGGCTTTGCGCCTCCTCCTCCTCCCGTTCGGCCTGGCGCAGGGCGGAGGAAACTTCCTCCCAGAGAAGACGATACCAGGCGCGTAGCGCCTCCTGCAGAGAAGCCTCCAGTTCTGCCCGCTGCCGGGCCTGCTGGGATTGTCGTTCCAGCGCACGCAGTCGGGGGAGGAGTTCGCTGCGCAGGTCCGAAAGGCGGGTCATGTTGGCTGCGGTCTCGCGGAGGCGTTCCAACGCCTGCTGGCGACGTTCGTGATGGCGTCGCACCTCGGCCGCCTCCTCCAGGAGCAAGCGTCGTTCCCTCGGTCGCAGGGAGAGGGCTTCATCCACCAGGCCCTGATGGATAACGACATAAGAGGCACTCAGCCCACCGAGCACTTCCTCGATATCCTGCAGGCGCACCCGGCGGCGGTTGAGAAAGTACTCGTTGGCCCCGGAACGGTAGGCCCGCCGGGTGATCTCCACTTCGGGGAAATCGAGCGGAAGGGCACCGTCCTCGTTGTCGAGGACGAGGGTCACCTCGGCCATGCCCGCCGGAGGACGGGTGGAACTTCCGCTAAAGATCACATCTTCGGTGCGCCGGCCGCGCAGGGTAGAGTAGCTCTGTTCGCCGAGCACCCAGCGCAGGGCATCGGCCAGGTTGCTTTTCCCGGAGCCGTTCGGGCCCACGATGGCGGTGATGCCCCGGCCGAAGGAGAAGAAAGTACGGTTGGCAAAGGTCTTGAAACCCTGGAGGTGGAGCTGCTGGACGTACACTTAGGGCGCCTCGATCTTGTAGCCCACCCCGCGGACGGTCCGGAGGTACTCGGGGTTGGAAGGATCGCGCTCGATCTTTTCCCGGAGACGTCGCACACAGACATCAATGAGGTTGGTCTCGCGGCCGTATTCATACTCCCGTCCCCAGACCTGGCGGAAGAGGGTGGCCCGGTCAAAGACCTGCCCGGCGTGAGAAGCCAGGAAATGAAGAAGTTCAAACTCCATCGGGGTCAACTGGACTTCCCGGCCGCGCATGGTAACCCGATGACGGATGGGATCGACCTCGAGTTCCCCAACGTGGGCGACATTCGAGCGTCGGAACGACAGCCGGCCGGCCCTGCGCAACACGGCCTCCACCCGGGCGGTCAGTTCGCCGATGCGGAACGGCTTGACCACGTAATCGTCGGCCCCCAGCTGGAAACCCTGAACGACATCGTCGGGGCCGTCCCGGCAGGTCAGGATGATGATGGGGACATCCGATTCCTGACGGATGGTACGGCAGGCGGTGAAGCCGTCAATATAGGGCATAATGACATCCAGGATCACCAGATCGAAGGGTTCTTCCCGGAAACGACGGACCGCCTCCAGGCCGTCCCGGGCGAAGGTCACCTCGTAGGAGGCACCGGCAACGCCTTCCAGACTGGCCTCCAGGACCCGGCGGATGTCGGGGTCATCATCGGCAATCAGGATACGGTACCGTTCCACACCTTCCTCCCAGGATGTTTCCTCAACCGGCTTTCTCTTTCGCTTCTTCCGCAGAAAGGAGGAGCGGCCGAGCCTGGCCACGGATGGCCTCGGCGTTGATGATGCAACGGCGGACGTGCGGAAGGGAAGGAATCTCGTACATCACGTCCAGCAGGACCCCCTCCAGAGCGGTGCGCAATCCCCTGGCCCCGGTCTTGCGTTGCAGCGCCAGTTCGGCCGCCGCTTCCAGCGCGTCGGGGGTAAAGACCAGGTCCACATGGTCCAGGGCGAGCATCTTCTGATACTGCTTGACCAGCGCGTTCTTCGGTTCGGTCAGGATACGGATCAGGGTGTCCTTGTCCAGCGGATCCAACGTGGCGATGACCGGCAACCGGCCGATGAATTCGGGGATCAGGCCGAACTGGAGCAGGTCGTCGGGGATAACCTGGTGGAGGAGCTGGGCGGAAGCCGCCTCCCGCTCCTCACGGGACTGGGCGCGGCGGAAGCCGATGGCGTGTTTGCCCCCGACACGCTCGGCGATGATCTCATCCAGCGAGACAAAGGCGCCGCCGCAGATAAAGAGGATGTTGGTCGTATCCATCTGGATAAATTCCTGCTGAGGATGCTTGCGGCCGGGCACCGGAGGGACATTGACGATGCCCCCCTCGATGATTTTGAGCAACCCCTGCTGCACCCCCTCGCCGGAGACATCGCGGGTGATGGAGGGGTTGTCGCCGGACTTGCGGGCGATCTTGTCGATTTCGTCAATGTACACGATCCCGTATTGTGCTCGCTCCAGGTCGAAATCGGCGGCCTGGAGGAGACGCAGGAGGATCATCTCCACATCTTCGCCGACGTAGCCGGCCTCGGTGAGGGCGGTAGCATCGGAGATCGAAAAGGGCACATCGAGGATGCGGGCCAGGGTCTGGGCCAGGAGCGTCTTTCCGCACCCGGTCGGGCCGATGAGGAGGATGTTGCTCTTCTGGAGTTCAACGTCGTCCACCCGGGCCCCGGCCAGGATACGCTTGTAGTGGTTGTAGACGGCCACGGAGAGCACCTTCTTGGCCTGCTCCTGGCCGACGACGTACTCGTCCAGGAGTTCGCGGATGCGCCGGGGCGGGGGAAGTGACTTCAGGCGGAAGCCAGCCGGGGGCTTTTTCTGGGCCCGTTCCTCGGCAATGATCTCGCTACAGAGGCTCACACACTCGACGCAGATAAAGACGCCCCGCGGGCCGGCGATGAGGCGTTCTACCTCTTCCTGGCTCTTATCGCAGAAGGAGCAACGATATACGTTTTCCGACATTGCCCCTAGCCCTTATTGGCCCTGCCGGGGGAACAGGATTTCGTCAATGATGCCGTACTCCCGGGCCTGCTCGGCGGTCATATAGAAGTTCCGGTCGGTATCCTGGGCGATGCGTTCCTCCGGCTGGCCGGTGTGCTTGACCAGGATGCGGTTCAGGAGGTTACGCAGGCGCATGATCTCGCGGGCTTGAATTTCCATATCAATGGCCTGCCCGGTGACGCCGCCCATCGGCTGATGGATATGGACGGTGGCGTTGGGGAGGGCATAGCGCTTGCCCGGGGTGCCGCCGGCCAGGAGGACCGTCCCCATACTGGCGGCCAGGCCGATGCAGATGGTGGAGATGTCCGGCCGCACCCACTGCATGGTGTCGTAAATGGCCAGACCGGCGGTGATGACCCCGCCCGGGCAATTGATGTAGAGGTAGATGTCCCGTTCGGGGTCCTCGTGCTCCAGAAAAAGGAGTTGGGCCACGACCAGGTTGGCCACCTGGTCGTCAATGGGAGTGCCCAGGAAGATGATGCGCTCCTTGAGCAGACGGGAGTAGATGTCAAAAGCGCGTTCCCCGCGGCTGGTGCTCTCGATGACCATAGGGATCAGGTTAACCATCCGTGTTTACCTCGCTTTTCGACTCCGGAACCTGTGCCTGTTCGCCGGCACCTGCGGGTGAGACCGTTTCCTCCGGCAAGGCCGGCCCGGAGGAGGTCTCCGGAACATTCGCCGCCTCTACCTCCCCACGGGCGATGGCCAGAAGCCGTTCCTCGATCGCCTTCTGGAGCCCCTCCCCTTTGTCTTCTATCCCCTCGGCACGGACAAACTCCAACAACACCAGTCGGCCGCGCAGCCGTTCCGCCGCAACCTCCCGCAGTTCCTCCCAAAACTCCTCTTCCTTCTTGCCGAGCCACCGAAGGTACTGGGCCATCGAGACTTTCAGGCGGCGCAGTAGATTCTCTCGCTCCTTGTAGAGTGCCCGGCTTTCCTCTTCCACCAGGGCCTGGGGCATATCCACCGTGGCCCCTCGGGTCATCTCCCGGAGCATCCGGTCCAGGACGCGCTCACGGGCCTCTTTCTGAGCCCGCTCCTCCAGTTCACGGCGGATGTGAGCACTCAGTGCGGAAAGCGTCTCCTGGCCGCAGGAACGGGCCAGTTCGTCGTCCAGCAGCGGAACTTCCGGCTCGTGGATGGCCTGGACGGTAACGGTATAGGTGGCGATCTGGCCGGCCAGGTCCTGTTTCTCCATATCCTCGGGCAGGGTGGTTTGAAACTCCACCGTCTGGCCGACCTCGGCACCGACCAGGGCCTCAAAGCCGGGAGGGAGCTTCGGGTCACCGAGGGTCAGTTCCGCCTGGGAGGAGCGTTCGAATTCGTGTTCGCCAACCCGCCCGATCAGTTCCACCGTCAGGAGGTCTCCTATCCGGGCCGGCCGGGCCGGCTCCGGCACCTTCCAAACCGTCTGCTGAGCCTGGAGATGCTTCAGAACCTGCTCTACATCGGCATCGTTGATCTCCAGCACATCCATGGGGAAGCGCAAGGCGCGGTAATCGCCTAACCGGACGGAGGGCCGCACCGGGACCACCAGACGGAAGGAAAAAGGCTCCCATTGGAGACTCTCCAGTTCGGCCTGATGCACCGGCTCGAATTCGCCCTTCTGCAGGATTTCCCGGTAGGCCTGGCTCACCAATTCTTGGGCCGCTTCCTCGTAGAGAGCACTGCGACCCAGCCGGGCCTCTACGATGTAGCGCGGTGCCCGCCCCAGCCGGAAGCCGGGGATACGGTATCGGCGAGAAAGCCGCTGAACCGCCCGGTTGAGGGCCTTTTCTACCTGCTCTGCCTCGATCTCGACCTCTATGGCTACCCGACTTTCGGGCAGCCGCTCGACGGTGTATTTCATTGTCTCCTCGCTTTCGGTATTCTAGATAAGATTATAACAGAAAGAGGGGTGGGGCGCAAACGGCGAGAGTTACCCCAGGGCTGTTTCAAGTTTGGTTTCCCCTGAAAAAATCCCTGCGGAGGCGGGGGCAATGCCCTCGCCTACCCCATTTCCGCACAAGGTCGGCCCCTCGGCCGGCGATTTTATCGGGCTTCACGGGACCCCAGGCAACAGCAAGCCGGAAATTGTGCGCCGGTCCTGCCACATTCCCCGGCCGGATGTTCCCTTTGCCACACGGATTTCAATGGAGAGGCCTGGGCCCGGTGTGTCCCAACTAAGCGACTTGGAAACAGCCCGGGGCTTGCCCGGCAATCCTTGACAACCCTGTTCGATAAGCGTATAATGAAATCGACCTCCCAAAGACCGATGGGGCGCAGCGCAGCAAGCCGTGGAGATGAACGTATACAAAAGTAATGGATTGTGTCCAACCCGAAGGAGGTGAATCGCCCTGTACGTGTCCGACCCCCGGCCTGCCTTTCCTGGAAGACAAGGAGGAAATCCGATGCGACGTTTATGGCTCCCCTTGGTTTTGCTCCTTTCGCTCCTGGCCGGCCCCTTCCTTCCGGCCGGCCCCGCTCCCCGTGCCCTGGCCGCCGGCCCACCCTGGTACGTCCGGGGCTCCTTCAACAACTGGGGCACCGACCTCATGTACGATGACGGCACCCACGGCGACGATGTGGCCGGCGACGGCATCTATACCGTCATTATCACCATCACCACCGCCGGCCGCTACGAGTTCAAGGTGGATGACGGCAACTGGACCGACCCTCACCCCCCCTCCAACGCCTGGCTCGTAACCGCGACCGATAACCAGCCGGTCAAGTTCACCTTCGACACCAATACCTACAACGACGGTTGGTCCCCCCCCACCCTCATCGTCAACGCCCAGGATGGCGTAACGACCTGGACCGCCGTGGGCGACTGGCAGGGCTGGAACCCCTCCGACCCCAACACGGTGATGGCCCCCCTCGGCGGCGGCCTCTACGGTTACGTCACTACCATCCCCACGGCCGGCACCCACTACTACAAAGCCGTCCGCAGCGGCACCTGGGACGCCATCGGCCCCCAGGGGAACGAGGGCGGACGCTCGATCAACACCGATAACCTGCCCTTTACAACTTCGGCGGACAACCAGCGCGTCCTCTTCCTGGCCGACGTCGGCCGAGCACGCATCCGGGTGAACCCGGTCTACACCGACGTCCCCATACGCATCAACGAGTTCGTGGCCAAAGGGACGGAGTGGATCGAACTCTACAACCCCACGGACCAGGATGCCGAGATCTCCGGTTGGTTCCTGACCTCGGACTACGGCAACCTGAACTATACCTTCCCGACCGGAACGGTCATCCTGGCCGGCGGCTACCTCGTTTACTTGACCGGCGGAGCCCTCCTGCATAACGACGGCGACGTGATCCACCTGAGCAACTCCGGCGGAGCCGAGATAGATGCCGTCGGCTACGGCATCCGTGGCGGCGCCCCCATCCCGCCGCAGTACTGGAGCACCGCCCGGGTACCCAACGGCCAGGATACCGATGACGATGCCCGCGACTGGAACCTGGATGAAACGGAAACTCAGGGCACGGCCAACGATGCCCCTCCGGCGGCCTTGGGCAGCTCCCTCATCCTCAACGAGTTCGATAACTATCCGCCGGCCGGCAACGACAAGGTCGAGATTTACAACCCGACCGACGCCTTTGTGGACCTGAACGGCTGGTACCTCTCCGACGGCGATGCCGTAGCCGTCATCGTCACCTACCCCACCGTTCCTCCCGGCGGCTGGGTGGTCCTGGAGGAGATGGTAGATTGGACGGTCGCCATGGACTTTGCCTCCTCCGATGTGGGCTACCTCTTCCTCCCCGACCGCACCCGTGTGGACCAGATCGGCTGGTTCGGGGAATACGAAGACAATACCTTCCAACGCATCTGCGACGGCGAAGGGCCGAACGACGGCTACGACTGGATCACTTCTGGCGGCGGCACGACCTGGATGGACCTCCCCGAGACGCTGGGCCGCCCCAACTGCGTCACGGACATCGCCGTGGAGAAATCTGGGCCGGCCTTTGTGTCCCCCAACACCCTCATCACCTATACCCTCTCCTATGGGATGCAGGGTATGGGCGTAGGTCCTAACATCATCGTCACCGACACCCTGCCTGCTGGAGTCTCCTATCAGACCTTTACCAGTATCTTGCCCGTGACCCCCACGGTCGTCTCTCCCGCCCTGGTCGTCTTCGACGGCGGAACCCTCCCCGGTATGATGAGCAACACCATCTGGCTCCAGGCCCTCGTCGGAGACCTGCCCTTGGGTACCATCCTGACCAATACCGTCGAAGTGACCTGCACGGGAGATGCCGTCCCGGATAACAACCAGGACATTCTGGTCAGCCGGGTAGTCGGCTCCGAGGTCGGGATCACCAAGACGGGCACCGCCTTCACCCTGCCGGGCGGGCCGATCTCCTACACCCTGACCTACGACCAGGTGGGCAACCCGGCCCTGAACGTGGTCATTACCGACGTCCTCCCCGCCGCCGTCCTCTACATTAGCGACACCGCCCCGGTCTCGCCGACGATGCCCGCCCCCAACGTCCTGGTCTGGGAACTCGGCACCGTCTCTGCCACCGCCTCCTTCCGGGTCTACGGCCAGGTGAGCAGCGACCTCATGACCTGGACGGTGCGCAACCAGGTCTGGATTACTGCCAGCAACGACACCAACCCGGACAACAATTCCGCCTCCTGGGATACCGACCTTCCCATGCCGATCTCCGAAGTGCAGGCACCCTCGGTGATGACCGGCACCTGGCCTTCGCGCCATGTGGGCGAGCATGTCTACGTGATGGGCATCGTGGTGGCCGATTCCCGGGCCTATCCATCGGCCGGCAACCCGGTGCGCTATGTGATCGGTAGCCTCAACAACTACGGCCCCTGGCAGGGCCTCCTGGTCTACGACCCCGGCCGGGTGGTCACAGAAAGCCAGGTCCTTGTCCTGGGGGGAACGGTGCAGGAACACTACGGCATGACCGAACTGGACGACATTGACTACTTCCAGGTGCTGATGGACTGGTGGCCTCCGTTCCCGGTGCTGACCACCACGGCGGCCATCACCACCGGCAACCCCCAGCAGGCCGAGCCGCTGGAGAGCGTCCTGGTGGAGGTGCGCTGCGCCACGGTGGTGAACCCGGACCTGGGCTTTGGCGAATGGGGTATCGCCGATGGGAGCGGCGTCATGGCCCGCGTGGACGATATGGGACAGTACACCTACGTCCCGCAACTGGGCGACGTGCTGTATACGGTGCGCGGCATCCTCTTCTATACCTATGACGACTATAAACTTGAGCCGCGCTACGATGCCGACATCGCCCTCGCCCCCACCGTCCGGAGCGTCTGGCCGGCCGACGGGGCGACCAACGTGCCTGTTTCCACCCTGGTCACCGCCACGTTCAACATCGCCCTCAATCCCTCCACGGTGAACACGGCGACCTTCTTCCTGGAAGGGCCGTTGGGTCCGGTTCCCGGCACCGTAGGCTACGATCCGGCCGCCCACACGGCCATCTTCACACCTTCGGCACCGCTGGCCTACGGGACGGCCTACACCGCCCACCTAACCACCGGCATCCAGAGCGCCGAAGGCTGGCCGATGTGCGCCGAGTACACTTGGTCCTTCGCCACCGAGCCGGCACCCGAGCCGGACCTCACGCCTTCCCTCAAGGAAGCCGACCGCCTCTATGTGCATCCCGGCGAGGTGCTCACCTTCACCATCCGCCTGATCAACGTGGGCGAGGTCGAAGCCTGGGCCACCATCACCGACGTCGTGCCGACCCAGACGAGCGTGCTCACCGAAACCCTCCCGCCCGGCATGGTCTATAGCGACGGCCTCCTCCTCTGGAGCGGCGGGGTTTCACCCCTCTTCCTGGTGTCGCTTCCCTTCCAGGCCCGTGTCCTGGATGTGCCGGCCGGCACGGTCCTCACCAACTTGGTCTGGATCGACGACGGCGTCCACGCCCCCTTTACCCGTACCACCTCCGTCGAGGTCCTGGGCCTTCCCGACATCGAGGTCTCTCCCCTGACGCTGAGCGTCGTCCTCAGTCCCGGCGGGATGACGACCCGCACCCTGACCATCCGTAATGTGGGCGAGGACGTCCTGGACTGGAGCCTGACCGAAGTGCCCACCGTGACCTGGCTGGCCGAGTCTCCTACCTCCGGCATCGTCCTACCCTCCGGCCAGACCTCGGTGCAGGTTACCTTTAACGCGACCGGCCTGGTTACGGGCACCTATACGACCACCCTGGACATCGCCAGCAACGACCCGGATGAGCCGCACGTCCGGGTGGACGTGACACTGGTGGTCACCACTTGCATCCCCATCACCGGGACGGACTTTACCTATACCCCGTCGCAGCCCCACCCGTGGCAGGTCATCACCTTCACCGGAAGCGTGGTCCAGGGCAGCGAGCCGATCACCTACACCTGGACCCTGGGCGACGGCGGAACGGCGGTCGGCCGGGTGGTGACCCACACCTACGCTATCTCCAACACTTACACGGTGACCCTGACGGCGGAGAACGCCTGCAGCCGCCAGACAGTCCGGAAAGTCATCCGGGTCGCCTGGCCCTATGCCATCTACCTGCCGCTGACGCTCAATGGGTATTCCTTCCCATAGGAGTACCGGGTCCCCGGAACAGGCCGGGGAAAAGGATGGGGGCGGGCTTTCACCCGCCCCCATCCCTGATATATCACACAAGGCGACGAGCGGATTCGAACCGCTGATCGGGGTTTTGCAGACCCCTGCCTTACCACTTGGCTACGTCGCCCCGTTACTTATTTTATACCACAACCGACCGGCTTTGTCAAGTGAGGTCACCCGTGCCCGTCTGGAAATCGGGCCTCCTGACCCTTTCGCCGGAACGTCTGCCCTGGCGGGAAGGATGGCCGGCCGGCCTTCTGGTCGAAACTCTGGCCGAGGCCGGTCTTCTCCTCTCCCCGCGGGCCGTGTACCGGATTTTCCCCTTGCAGGCCCTGACATCCCAGGGCCCCCTCATCGCCGGCCACCTCCTCCACAGCCCCCGATTGGGCCGCATCCTCCCACCTTCCGGCCGTCTCCTCCTGGCCGTTTATACCATCGGCCCGCGCCTGGAGGCCCGCTGTCGTCGGTGGAACTGGCAAGACCAGACCCTCCGTGCCTTCCTCCTGGATGCCCTGGGAACGATAGCCCTCCTGGAACTGGCCGATGCCTTTCATCGCCACCTGGCAGCCCAACTGGCCCACCATCGACTGGCCCTGGGTTGCTCCTTCTCCCCCGGACAGGACGATTGGCCCCTGGAAGACCAGCGCCTTCTCTTTTCCCTCCTACGGCCCGAACGCATCGGCGTCCGCCTGAACGAACCGGGCATGATGTATCCCTTGAAATCGGTCTCCGAAGCCATCCCCGTTGGGAAGGAAACGGAAATCCCCCTCCCCGGGCCGGCCTGTGCCCGCTGTCCTCGCCGGGAGGGTTGCCCCTATCGTCTGTAGGGGTTGCGCCAACGGGCTGGGTGTTCTCTTGATTGGACACGCGAACCTTCCATCATCGGCGCCTCGCTCCGTGGCCTGGGTGGGGAAATCGTCAAAAGGCGTCCGTGTCTAATCTTGACCGACCAAAGCCCGTAAAGGCGCTTGAGCCGAATTCGGGCATCCGCCGTAGTGAATTGCCAATTCACCGCCTTTTGCGCCTTGTTTCGCTACGCACACCAGCCCCCCCATCCGGAATGCGCCGCGCTAAACGTTGTCGGCTCAGCGCAGGGTAGGCGCAACTCGTTACACCCGTACTCGTCCGGTGTTCCCGAACAGATGCCCTCCGTCAGCCGGTCGGCGGTTCCGTCAACATGGGCCGTACGATAGGAGTTGCATTACCCTCCTCTTTTTGGTATAATGAAACTGTCGGGGCGTAGCGCAGCCTGGTAGCGCACCTGAATGGGGTTCAGGTGGTCGCCCGTTCAAATCGGGCCGCCCCGACCATTTCGTATCTCTGCCAAAGTCGTAAAGACCGGAACGGCCAAGAACGATAATCCGGGACGGTTTCTTCGGCTAGAATGACGGCCGTTACAGCGGCAATCGGTATGCGGTGGAGGTAGGTATGGCGGAAGCGACTCGAATCATCGTCGCCGATGATGAATCTATCATCCGCATGGACCTTAAGGAGATGCTGACCCACCTGGGGTATCTAGTCGTCGGCGAGGCGGGGGACGGAATGAGCGCCGTCCATATGGCCCGGGAGCTGCGTCCGGACCTGGTCATTATGGACATCAAGATGCCCGGTCTGGACGGTGTGAGCGCGGCGCGAATCCTGACCGAGGAACAGATCGCACCGGTTCTCCTGCTCACGGCCTACAGCCAGAAGGAACTGATCGAGGGCGCCCGGGAAGCCGGGGTGGTGGCTTACCTGGTAAAGCCGTTTCGGGAGGCCGAACTGGTGCCGGCCATCGAGATTGCCCTGGCCCGTTTCCGAGAGTTCCAGCAGTTGAAAAAAGAGGTGGCCGACTTGCGCGATGCTCTGGAGACACGTAAACTGGTGGAACGGGCCAAAGGGGTGCTGATGGATACCCAGGGCTTGAGCGAAGCCGAAGCCTTTCGCCGCATTCAGCAGATTAGCATGAACACACGCCGGCCTATGCGGGAGGTCGCTGCGGCGATTCTCCTGGCCCAGGAAGTTCGGAAATAGGGCCGGGAACGGTACGGCATAGGCGGGATGGCGTCGGACGGGGGACCGGGTTGGACATAAAAACGTCCCGGCTACGCCCGTGGCAGATGGTCATTTCCGGGGTGCTTTTCCTCCTCCTCCTGGCCGTCGTAAACCTGGGGATGCAGGAGGTGTATCACCGCTACATCCGGCCCCCTTCTCCGACCGAACGACCTCCTGCCCCTTTGCCAACGCGGATGCCCACCCTTACCCGAACTCCTCGGCCCACCTGGATACCTCCCCCATCTCCATCCCCCACGTCGGAAATCAGTCCAACGGCCGTCCTTTCCCCCTCCTCCTTCGAGATGCAAAAAATTCAGGAGGACCTCCAGACCCTTTTCTTCCGACAACAACTCCTGAAGGCTTCCCAAGAACTCCTGCGGGCTGAGGATTATCTGGCAGAAAACGAGATGAAACAAGTAGAACGGGAACTGATCGCCGTCTACGCCACGCTAGAACAGGCCAGCCATTTTGCCGGCGAAACGTTCCGGGATACCATCGCCGAACTCCAGCGCGACCTCTCCCGCCTGAGGGAGGACCTTTACCTGCGCCCGGAGCGCTTCCAGGAAGGCCTTCGCCGTCTCTGGCAACGGGTGGACGTGCTCATCGGGGAGTAGGAAGACGAAGCACGTCAGGCCAACAGGCCGGCCCGCCGCAGCGCCTTCCAGAGGCTTTCCTCCCAGCGCGTCCCGTGCACAAGGTCCCGTACCTCGCCGGCCTGGGAAAGCCGTTCCCGGTGGGTCAGGATAAAGGCAAAGCGCTTCCAGCGCCCGCTCCGGATCGGCGAGGGGAGGGTCTGGAGGTCTCCCAGACGTACCCGGAAGTAGAGTTCGTCGGCCCGGGGATGGTCTTGCTCCGCCGGCAGGAGTTCCCGCCGGCGGGCCGTCTCCCAACCGAGCACCGGGGCCACGTAGCGTATCACACCGCCCCCCACACCGAACGAACGCGGCTGGTAGAAGGCGATGTAGCGGGCCTCCTTTCCCCGGGCCGGCATATGCCGCAGAGGAATGCGGTACCACCCCTCTTCCTGCGCCAGCCGAAGGTCACGGGGACTTTTCAGAATGGCTACCAGAACGGTGGCATAACGATCGGCATCCATCGTTTCCTCCCATAAGCCTTCTTCGTTATTTCCGTATGCTTGCTTCCTTTCCTGCCTTCACAGGTCTATGATAGAACAAATTTTTGATTTTGTCAAGCCATATGAGACTTGTCTTTCCTTTCTTCTTGCGCTATAATTTCGATAACCGCTTGTCGTCCAACGGAGACTACGGGGGACATACGACCGTGTGTTCTTCCTGACAAGCAACCGGCGACCCAATAAAGAACCTACCCGAGAACGCACGGTTGAGGTATTTCAGGGCAGGCGAAGGCACGACCTCCGCCTACTTGGTGGCGGTTTTCGGATAGGCTCCAGGCGTTTCGTTCGAGGCCGGGCGATGGATCTGCTTCCAGCGCTGGAAATCGGTTCCGGAGAACGGGTGGCCCTGGTGGGCGGTGGGGGCAAGACCGGCCTGGCTTACCAACTGATGGACGAGGCACGGCGGCGAGGGTGGACCGCGCTTTTTACCACGACGACTCGGGTGCTGCCCATCCCGGCAGAGGCCTTTGTGCTCGTAGAGGAGGAACGGCCTACGCCGGCCCGGTTGCGCCGGCGCCTCCGGCAGGAAGGAACCCTCTTCCTGGCCCGATGTCGGCTTCCCGAGTGGGACGAAACGCCGGCCGGCCGCCGGCAGAAACTCGGCGGCTTTCCTCCGGACGAGGTGGACCGTCTGGCGGAGGAACTCCGGCCCGACCTTCTGCTTGTCGAGGCCGACGGCTCTCGTCACCGCCCCTTCAAAGCCCCGTCCCCCCATGAGCCGCCGATTCCGGGCGGTACGACGCTGGTGCTGGCCCTGGCCGGCCTGAGCGTGGTCGGCCGGCCGCTGGAAGAGGCCTGGGTACATCGCCCGGAACAGGTGGCGGAACTGGCCGGCGTGCCGCCGGGGGGCATGGTGGATGCCGCCCTGCTGGCCGCGGTGCTCTCCCACCCGGAGGGGGGCCGCAAGGGGCTTCCGGCCGGAGCCAGGTGGGTACCCGTGCTGACCCAGGCCACTCCGGAGCGTCTTCCCCAGGGTCGGCAGGTGGCCCGCCGCCTGCTATGGGAAGGACATGCGGAGCGTGTTCTGCTGGTGGACCTGGAGGCGTCGGAGCGGGCCGAGGTCTGGCGCGGCGATGGAGCGGGCCATGTCTGGCAGGGCGTCCGACCGGGCGGCGTGCATATCGTCTGTCTGGCCGCCGGAGATGCACGGCGCATGGGGCAGAACAAGTTGCTCTTGCCTCTGGCCGGCCGGCCGCTCCTGACCTATGCCGTAGATGCCGCCCTGGGTTCGCGGGCCGATGCCGTCTGGGTCGTGTTGGGGGCCGAGGCCGAAGCGGTGGGCGAGGTTTTGGCAGCGTACCCGGTGCGCTTTTTGTCCAACGAGCGTTGGGCCGAGGGGCAGGCGACCTCGATTCGAACGGCGGTGGAGGGGCTGAAGGAAAAGGCCGCCGCCATCCTCTTTCTGGCCGGCGACATGCCCCAAATGACCTCGTCCCACCTGGATCGCCTGATCGAGCGCTTCGAGGCCGGCGCGGCGGTGGTCTGGAGCGCGCATGGGGACGACCGGGGCATTCCGTCCCTCTTCGCACGGGACGCCTTTCCGGCCCTGGGGCAATTGGAGGGCGAGTCCGGGGGGCGGGCCCTGGCCGGGACCTTGGGCGAGGCTACCGTCCCGGCAGCGGCCGGCGAATTGGCCGATGTGGACACCCCTGAGGACTATCTGGAGATGCAGCGGTGGTTCGAGGAAACCAGGAGTTGAGGCCGGCGGAAACACGTAGCCCGGGGAAAATGCTGGTTGTCATCAAAGGGGGTGGCGACCTAGGCAGCGGCGTGGCCTGGCGGTTGCACCGCTGCGGCTTCCGGGTTGCGATCCTGGAGTGTTCCCGGCCCACGGCGATTCGGCGGCGGGTAGCCTTTGCCACGGCGATGTATGAGGGAGAAATCACCCTAGAAGGGGTCACGGCTCGCCGGGCCACGCCGGAGGAGTCCCCTGTGCTTCTGGAGGCAGGCTTGATCCCGGTGTTGGACGATCCAGAGGGGCGGACCGTGAAGGTATTGTGGCCGGACGTGCTGGTGGATGCCATCATGGCCAAGTGCAACACCGGCACGCACCTCACCGATGCCCCGCTGGTCGTTGGCCTGGGGCCGGGCTTTCGGGCCGGCCGGGATTGCCACGCCGTCGTCGAGACGGCCCGTGGACACTTCTTAGGCCGGGTATACTGGCAGGGAGAGGCCCTGCCCAACACCAGGACGCCCGGTGAGGTGGCCGGCGTCGCCGAGGAGCGCGTCCTGCGCGCTCCGGCGACGGGCACCTTCCGCTCCTGCGCCCAAATCGGCGATCGGGTTGAGGTGGGGCAAACCGTGGCCCTGGTGGATGGCCACCCGGTTCAGGCCCGCCTCCGTGGGGTCCTTCGCGGCCTGCTGGCCGATGGGCTGAGCGTCCATGTCGGGATGAAGGTGGGCGATGTGGACCCGCGGGGCGAGCGCAGTTACTGTTGGACCATATCGGACAAGGCCCTTGCGATCGCCGGGGGAGTGCTGGAAGCCATCTTCTCCTGGTTCTGGGGCATAATGTTGAGGACGGAGGAGGGACTCTATGGAGGAAGAAGAGACAATGAATACGGTTTTTCCGGAATCTTGACCAGCATTAGGACAAAGGAGGTTGTGATGTCGTTCCTCGATCGTGTAGGCAAGGCCATCTCGGAAACTGCTGCCAGGGCCAGGCAGGAACTGGATCAGATGGCGCGGATCAACCGCATCAGAGGGGAAATCCGCGACATCGAGAAAAAGGTCAAGGATTTCCAGGAACAGATTCGGGCGGCCCAATTCCGAGCCGGCGAAAGGGCCCTGGAAATGCTGCGCAGCGGGACGCTTCAGAGCGCCGAACTTCAACCCTTTGCCGATGAAATCGCCCGTATAGAGCAGGAGATCGCGGCCTGCCAGGAGGAAATCGCCCGGAAGGAGGCGGCCATCGAGGCGATCAAGGCGGAGGCCCCTGCGCCCGCCCAGCCGGCCCCGCAAGAAGGCCAGCGCTTTTGTCCGCAGTGCGGCGTGCCGGCGATGCCCGGAGCGGCCTTCTGCGCCCAGTGTGGGGCCAAACTTTCCTAGAATCTGGCCGTCCCTGGCTTCCCCATTCAGACGGCGCTCGGGCCGTTCCGGAAGGCTCAAATAAGCACCTGTCCGAAAACTCACGGTGAGGTATTTTAGGCGGCGGCAGTTTTCGGATAGGCTCCAAGTGGATTCGGGTGGCGACCATCGTTCGGGTGGCCTAACCGCGCCGTTGCGTTTCATATTCTTCGATGCGATGCTGAAACCGCAGCAAGCGGTGCGGCTTGCTGCGCAGGACGATGGCCGGGGTGCCCCCGGGGCGAACGATGGGCCGAAAGATGTGTCGCCCGTACTTTCTTTCCCGTCTATGTTGTGGAGAGTGGTGAGATGAGCCGCTCTCTGGCCCAGGCCCGGCAGGTCATTCGGCGTCGTCTGGCCGGCGAAGAAGGCACGGTTTATAAAGATTGGGGCGGCCGGCTGCCGATCGCCTTGATCTTTCCGAACCGCTACCCGGTGGCCATGGCCAACCTGGGCTTTCAGACCCTCTACGGCCTCCTCAACGCCGAGGCTGATATCGTCTGCGAGCGTTTCACCTGGGAAGGCTTCGATGTCCCTGCCCTTTCCCTGGAATCCCAGCGTCCCCTGGGCGATTTTCCCATCTGGGCCTTTTCGGTACCCTTTGAACTGGACTATTTTCAGGTCGTGGACCTTATCCGGCGCTCTGACCTGCCCTTGCGCTCGGCCGAGCGTGCTCCCCATCATCCCCTCCTTCTCGGCGGCGGAATGTCCCTCTCGGCCAATCCGGCCCCGCTCTCTCCCTTCCTGGACGCCGTCGCCATCGGCGAGGCCGAACCGCTCCTGGAGGAACTCCTGGAGGTGTTGCGGGCCGGCCTCTCTCGTGAGGAGACGCTTTCGACCCTGGCCCGCATCCCCGGCATTTACGTGCCGACACACCCAACCGGCCGGCCGGTGGTGCGTCGCCGGTCCGCCGATCTATCGTTCCCCACCGCTTCAGTCGTCCTGACGCCGGAAAGCGAGTTCGGCGACGCCTTTCTGATCGAGATCGCCCGAGGCTGTGGCTTTGGCTGCCGTTTCTGCTTGGCCGGCCATCTCACCCGTCCGCCCCGCTATCGTTTTCTGGAACAACTGCGCCCCCAGATCGCCGCCGGCTTGTGCCGCCGCAGACGGATTGGACTGGTGGGGGCGGCGGTTTCGGACCACCCGGAACTGGAGGCAATCGCCCAGACCATTCGAGAGCAAAGGGGCGGCTTTACCCTGGCCTCGCTGCGGGCCGATCAGGTTACGCCAGGTCTCCTAGAGGGATTGCGGAGCGGAGGGACGCGCACGTTGACGCTGGCCCCCGAAGTGGGTTCCGCCCGCCTGGCCGCCATGGTCGGCAAGGGCTTCGGGGCGGAGGAGGTGCTGCGGGCCGTGGAGATGGCCCGCTCGGCCGGCCTGCGCCGGCTGAAGTTGTACTTTATGCTGGGTCTGCCGGCCGAAGAGGAGGAGGACGTCCGCGCTATCGCCGCATTCGTGCGGGAGGTGCGCCGGCGGATCCCGGACGGCGTCCTTTCCCTGAGCATCGCCCCCTTTGTTCCCAAACCCCACACCCCGTTTCAATGGGCGGCGATGGCTTCGGCGGAGGTGTTGCGGGAGCGGATGCGCCTGCTCCGGCAGGAGGTGCGGCCGTTCCGCGTCGCGTTGGAGGAGGAGAGCGTGCCCTGGTCGCGGGTACAGGGGGTGCTCGCCCGGGGAGACGAGCGTCTGGTCAGGGTGCTGGCGACGCTGGAGCCACCCACGTTGTCCGGATGGCGCCGGGCCCTGACCACCTCCGGTCTGACCGAGGAGGAATATCTACGCCAACGAGAGCGCGATGAGCCTTTCCCCTGGGATTTTCTCGCCTCCGCGCCGGACCGTGCTTTCCTGTGGCAGGAATGGGAGCGGGCCTGGCGAGGACAACCCCCTCTTCCTTGCCCGGCGCTGGAGGGGTGCCGGCGATGCGGGATATGCAAACAGGCTATTTTCTCCGGCAGTTCAGGCGTTCGATCTGATTCAGTTGCTCCAGTGTAGCAAAGACCACCACCTTGTCCCCGGCTTCCAGCCGCAGATCCGCAGCCGGGTGCATATCCTTTCGGCCTCCCCGCTGGTGAAAGATGACCGAAAGGTCCATCTTCTCCTCCACTTCCTGGATGCTGCGCCCTTCCAGCCCTCCCCCTGGCAGGACCACGATCTCGCTCAGGTTCAGGAGTTCCCCTGCGAGGAAGAAGGAATGGGTGACCCCCTCGTGGATCGCCGCCATAGCAAAGGCCGGCGCAGCAATGGCCGAGGCACTAAAGGTGGCGTGGATGCCCAGAAACCGCCCCACCCGTTCGGCCAGTTCGGCATCGAACATGCGGAGCACGAGGCGGGCGTTCGGGTTCAATTCGCGCACATGCATGACGATGTCCAAGTTTAGGAGGTCATTGTTGGTGGTCACCACCACGGCCTGGGCCCGCCTGACCCCGGCCTGTTCCAGCGTTTCCACCCGATTTGCCTCGCCGATCACCACCGGTATTCCCAGCCGGCGGGCCTGTTCCAGGAAGGGGGATTGGGCACTTCTCTCGATGGCCACGACCTCCTGCCCGAATTCTACGAGTTGTCGGGCCACGCGGTAGCCCACATGCCCGAGTCCACAGATCACGATATGCCCGGAAGCGGTGGATGCCAGTGCCATGTTCCACTCTCCCGTCGGGTTGCGTCTGTCCAGCAGGAGCAGGCTGAAAGTTACCAGCCCCTCCACGACCACGCTGAGGCCCAGGATGGGGATAAGGAAAAAGAGAATTCCCAGGGGGCCCTGGGGGAAGGGAATGGAGGGTTGAAAGAAGATCATGCTGAAGGCGGCGTAGAGGGCCTCCGGGAAGGTCAGACGGGTGCCCTCCTGGGGATGTATGTAACCCAACCACAGGATGAGCGAACCCAGCACGATAATGGCCCAGAAGAGGCTCAACGAGAGGCGAAAACGCCGCCAGAGCAAGAGGACCACACGGATGTTGGCCAAGAGGCTGCGGCGCAAGCGTTTCCAGAAACGGGTCATCGGCCTACTCGATGGGAAAGCGGGCCGCCATCCGGCGCACCGGCATCTCCTCCTCCGGGGCCGGCACGATGGCCACGACCACCACGGTGGCATCGTCGTGAGGCCGGCCTTCCTCCAGGGCTATTGCCCTTTCCAACAGGGCATCGGCCAGCGCCGGTGTCTCCGGCCAGCCTTCTGCCAACACCGCCTCCAGAAAGGCCGGTATATCGAGGGGACGGCCTCGATAGACGCCGGCCTGGGCGACCCCATCGCTGACCACCACAACCCCCAGATGGTCGGCAAGCGGACGTTCCATAATCGCCGGCTTGGTGCGCAAATGTATCCCGATGGGTTCCACCGGTTGATCGTGGGCTTCGATGCCGGACCGGGAGAAGAAATAGGCCGGGCAGCTATCGTTGCGCGAAACCAGGAGCGAGTGGCTCTGCAGGTCTACCGAGACGATGGTCAGGGCGGCCGAAACCCGCCCTCCGCGCAGGGTATAGAGGTAATCGTGGACGGCCCGGGCCGCCGCCCCATCCCGGGCCCCCTCCTTGATCAGGGAGACGCCCCGGCTGACGATCAGGTTGCCCAGCGTCTTGGCGGCCGGCCCGCTTCCCTGAGCATCCACCAGCAGGACGGAAAGGCCCCCGTGCGGACGCTCGACCACTTCGACCGTATCCCCGCTTTCCCGGCTGGCGTACTTATGGGTTTTGGCTACGGCGATCTGGACCTGGAGCATCGCCATGCCCTCAGAACAGCGCTTTCCGGATGATCGTTTCCTCGCGCCCCAGAAGGCCCGTTGCCCGCGTTCGGCCCACAACGCTCAGAACAGCGCTTTCCGGATGATCGTTTCCTCGCGGCCTGGCCCCACCGAAACGATGGCCACGGGCACCTCCACAAGTTCCTCCAGGCGCTGTAAAAAGGCCTGGGCCTGCTCCGGCAAATCCTCCAGGGCCCGTACCTCACGGGTGGAGCACTGCCAGCCAGGCAGGTCTTCGTATACCGGGGTAACCGATTGCCACAGGAGCAGGCTGTGGGGAACATGCCAGACCACAGCATCGTTCAGGCGGTAGCCCGCGCAGATCCGCACGACCGGTTCTTCATCCAGGACATCCAGTTTGGTGATGGCCAGGGCATCGGCTCCGTTGAGTTCGACGGCATAGCGGGCTGCCACCGCATCGAACCATCCACAGCGGCGCGGCCGGCCGGTGGTCGTACCGTACTCATGGCCCCGTTCCCGCAGGCGGGAAGCAGCCTCACCCTCTTCCTCGGAAGGGAAAGGTCCCGCACCCACCCGGGTGCAGTAGGCCTTGCACACCATCAGCACCCGCTGGATAGCCCGGGGTGGGAGCCCGAGGCCGGTGCAGGCACCACCGACCGTCGGTGAGGAGGAAGTAACGTAAGGGTAGGTGCCGAAATCCAGGTCCAGCATGGTGCCTTGGGCACCCTCCAGAAGGATGTTTTTCCCCTCTTCCCAGGCCTGGTAGAGGATACGCCTTGTATCGGTGATGTGGGGAGCCAGTTGCCGGCCGTACTCCAAGTATTCCAGGTAGATGTCGTGCAAAAGGAGCGGGGACCGGCCGTAGAGATGGGTAAGCACGGCGTTTTTGGTCTGTACCAGATAGGTGAGGCGGCTCAGGAGCACCTCTTCATCCAGGAGGTCGGCCATACGCACACCCAGACGGGCGGCTTTGTCGGCATAGACCGGCCCGATGCCCCGGCGAGTCGTGCCAAGGGAAATCTGCCCCCGCCCTTCCTCCTCCAGTTCGTCCTGGAGCAGGTGAAAGGGTAGGATGACGTGTGCCGCTTCGCTCACGTACAGCCGGTCGAGCGAAATCCCTTGCTCACGAAGGGCAGCCATTTCTTCCAGGAGACGCTTCGGATTGACCACCACGCCGTTGCCGATAATGCAGGTCACCTCGGGGTTGAAGATACCAGAGGGAACCAGGTGCATCCGGAATGTCCCCTTCGGGTTGACGACGGTGTGGCCGGCGTTATCTCCCCCCTGGAAGCGGGCCACCACCCGGGCCCGAGACGTCAGGAGGTCAACGATCTTGCCTTTGCCTTCATCGCCCCACTGTCCTCCGATGACGGCCAGTACAGTCATGAGAGCACCTCGGGATGAAAAAACTGCGCGCCGAACGATAATTTTACTTTCATTATACCCGAATTCTGTCTCCCTGCCTAGCCGTACTTGTTTCCTATTTTTTTCTACCGGACACCGGGGTACACCGGGATGCCGTTTGACGAGCGATTTTCTCACTCGACGGCTTCGGGGCGAGGCACCGATGCTCTCTCCCCACCGGAAAAGTCTACCCGATTCCTGCTTCTTGCCGGACGCGGGCAAAAAACTGCCTTATGTTGCGGTTGCTCATCGCTCGGGGTGTACTGGGACGCCGACTTCGGCCATTTCCCCACCCGAAAGCCCGGAAGGAAGCACCGATATATTTCTTCCCACCAGAAGAAATCCGCGAGACCCGTTCCCTACTTCCGCAGCAGACTCTCCACTTCCTCGCGAATATCCTCCAGATCGGCGAAGGAACGGTAAACCGAGGCAAAGCGGATATAGGCCACCTGATCCAGGTCGCGCAGTTTCCCCATCACCAGTTCGCCGATGATCCGGGTGGGGACTTCTTCGCTCGCCATGGCGAAGATGGCCGTCTCGATCTCGTCCACGACCCGCTGGATCGCCTCCGTGGAGATAGGGCGTTTGGTGCAGGCCCGGCGAATGCCCCCCTCCAGTTTACGCCGGTCGTAAGGTTCGCGCCGGCCGTCCTTCTTCACCACGGTCAGGCTGATAGGCTCCACCCGCTCATAGGTGGTGAAGCGCCGGCCGCAGGACAGGCACTGCCGCCGGCGACGGATGGCCTCGGATTCGGCCATCTCCCGCGTATCCACGACCCGCGACTCGGTGGCCCGACAATAGGGGCATTTCATGGCAACACCCCCCGGAAAGATACAAGTAACGGCAGCGATGCTCACCGCAGAGCCAGGGCGTATAGCAACGCGCTTCTACAGAGCATCCGTATGGGCATATGGGAAACCCGCCATCCGTTTTATCCGGCGACGAGGGGCAAGCGAGGGCACCTGCCTTCGCCAGCCCCGCAGGCAACAGGGATTACGGTTCCCTCCGGTAGATCCAGTCCGATATCCAGCGATAGCAAAAGTCCTGCCCGTTCAAGGAGGCCAACGCACCGGCACAGCCGTAGAACAGGCTGCCCAGGAAGAGGGCGGCAAAGAGCAGGCTAAATCCCACCGTAAAGGGGAGGAAACAGTAGCCCACGATCAGGTGCACCAGGAGGAGGGTGAGCAGCCAAAGGCCGGCGGCAATGATGCCGGTGGCCAAGCCGGCCAGCAAGACCACCCCCTGAAACACCAGGGCCTGGAGTGCCTGCCAGCCTACATATTTCGATCGGCCTTCATAGTGCAGCCAGAGGATCAAGGCCAGGACCAGCCCGCCGATGCCGGTCAACAGGTTCAGGAGGATGCCTCCATGGGCGGCCGCTGCGGCCAGGCGTTCCTCCTTCGTCGGAAGCTGCGGCAAGAGAGGAGGTGGAGCCGGCCCTTCCGGTGAGGACGGCACCTCCTCTGGAGACGGAACTTCCGACGGTTCGACCTTTCTTTTTCGGGGCATTGTCTTCCTCCTGGCCGGGCACGTGGCCCAGCATCCAAAACGCTATGTTCGGACAGGTGCTACCTCCATCGTTCCCAGGCGGCTTAGGACGAGGGCTCCCAAGCCGGCGCTGGCCAAGAGGGCGGCCCAGGCCGGCCCCAGCCAGGGGATCGTCAGGGCCGGAACGACGGCCAGCGGTACCAGGATGAGCGGTCCGACGGCTACCGGGAGCCAGGATGGACCCGCCCCCCGGCCGGCCAGTGTCTCCCCCAGGGCCAACCCACAGACGGCCAGACCCATAAGGTACAGGAGGCCGACCAGGAGGAGAAGGACGGGGATCAGGAAAACGCCGATCAGGCTGACCAGAAGGAGAAACATCAGGAGCGGCAGGAAAACCGCCAGAAACACCGTCCCGGCGAAGCCCAGGCCCAGACAGGGGAAAAGTTGCCGGCGTAGCGTCTCCACCATCACCCGGCTACGCCGAGGCCACAGGGTGCGCAGCCCCCCGGCCAGGAAGAGACAGACGACCAGTACCACCCAGAGGGCAAAAAGCATCAACCCCAGGTGAAGCCCGGGGGAGGCCGGCCGGTCCTCGCCCGGGGCTACCCATCCGCTCCGAATCCACAGGCCCTCCAGGATGTCTCCTCGCACGTTTGCCCCGGCTGCCCGCCGTAGGTTCGTCCCCAACGCCACTACGCTGCCCTCAACTTCGGCCGGTCCCTGCAACACTACATCCCCGCCGAGGCTCACAATATCCCCGCCGATCCGGCCGGCGGCGTGCACCGAACCGCCGACAAGTACGACGTTGCCCTCGACTTCCCCTTGAACCACTAATTCGCCATCGAGGATCACCACATCACCGCCCCATACCTCCCCGGAAGCGATCACCAAAATTCCTCCCAGGTGAACCCGTAGCCTCCCCGGGGAGAGCACTTGTCCCAAGAAAACGACGACGGCGCCCAGAAAAGCCAGGGCGGCCAGGAGGAGAAGGACGAACCTGCGCATCGTGACCTCCAGGGTTTAGCCCCCTTGTGCAAACGGCCTTGGGTAGGAGCACAGCGGTGCTGCACCCCTACGGCAAAGGCCGACGGCGGCCGTGTCGCCAGAACCAGAGGCAGGTCAGGAAGGCCGAAGCAGCCAGCAGAAAAAGGATGGGCAGCCAGGGCCAGGCCCATGCATGCCAGAGGGTGCGGGTCAATATCCACGTAGTTGCCAGGAGGTAGTGGAAGCCGTTCCACAGGGCCAGGGCGGTGTTCTGGACCATGTGGGGTATGCGCAACCCGCTGCCCCGGATCGCCAACATCTCCAGCACCAGGGCGACGGCCGTCAGGCCCAGCACCAGGAGCACCATCACGGCCAGGACCGCTACCCCGGGTCGGGGCCAGGGCAGAAGCGCCGGGACGACGCTTCGCCGGCTGGCCGGAAGCCGCGCCAGCACCCGGCCGGCCAACCCCGGTCGGGGTTCAACCCAGGGAACGTATTTCAGCCGACTTTCGAGTTCCTGCATCGCCGCCCAGGTGGCCCGACAGCGAGGGCAACGTTCCAGGTGTCGGGCCAGCCGGATCCCCTGGTCAGGCGTCAAGGCGCCGTCAAGCCGTAGCGACATCAGGCGGCCGGCGCTTCGACAGTGCATAGCCTTTCCTCCTCCAGCGCTCGGGCCAGCATACAGCGGGCCCGGTGGAGCCGCACTTTGACCGTACCCAGCGACAACCCGGTTATGGAGACGATTTCCTCGTAGGAAAGGTCGTACCAGTAGCGCAAGATAACCACCAGGCGGTACTTTTCCGGCAACCGATCCAGTAAGCGTTGAATCTGGCCGGCCTCTTCCTGGCGAAGCACGGACCGATCCACATCCTCGGCCGGCGAGGCCAGACGGAAAGAGATGTCCTGCAAGGAGAGCCAGGCAAAACGCCGCCGGCGCAGGCAGTCCACACAGAAGTTGGCCGCGATGGAAAGGAGCCAGGAGGAAAACTTTTTCCCCACCTCAAAAGAAGGGAGCGCCACATAGGCCCGTAAAAAGGTTTCCTGGGCCGCATCCTCAGCATCTTCCGCATTTCCCAACATCCGATAGGCCAGGTTGTAGACCTGCCGCTCGTAACGGGCGACCAATCGGGCAAAAGCCTCCTGATCTCCCTGGAGTGTCCTCAGGATCCAGATTTGTTCCTCTTGCTGCGCCGCGTCCATCGCCGTCTTCTTCCCCATACGGAAAAAGGGGATAAAAGTTCCGCTGTGGCGAAAAATTATTTTATGTTACCATTGATCGTCCTTCGTGGCGCACCGAAAGGTCCGCTTGTCGCTGATTTTCCCAGGGCCCAGGTGAAGCACCGATGATGCTTCTCCCCGCCGGGAAAAATCCACAGTTCCGGATTACCCTTCTTCCGCCGTTTGCAGGACCAGATAGAGCAGTTCCAGGAGGACGCTCTTCACGCTCTCCCGGTTGGTGGCTACACACGGCAGAACTTTGACCTCGTCCGGAAGACGCAGGGCCAGACGCAGTTCCTCCGGCGACCAGGCGTTCTCCAGGTCCTGCTTGTTGGCCACCACCACATAAGGGCTTTCGCGGTACGAGGTGAAGAAATCGATGATACGGAGGGTTTCCCGAAAGGTCTCCGGGCGAGTGCTGTCTACCAGGATGAGCAACCCCAACATGCCCTCGGAAAGGATTTCCCACATAAAGTCGAAACGCCTCTGGCCCGGTGTGCCGAAAAGGTGAAGCACCAGGTCGTTGGCGATGGTGATGCGTCCAAAGTCCATCGCCACCGTCGTTTCTCCCTTGATGAAACGGGCGTCATCCGTCGTCTTTCGTTCGGTCGAGACGACCTCGATCTCGCTGATGGTGCGGATGAACTGGGTCTTGCCCGAATTCACCGCTCCGGTGATGACCATCTTGACCGTTTTCAAAGTGTCTGCTCCTGGCTTGTTGGACAGCTACGACCGAAGGACGTAACTTTCCGAGGTAGAAATCTCGAGACCGTACTTTTCTGGAAAAGCGCCCCGGTCCGGAGGAAGTTACATTCCCCGAATCCGCTCGATAATCCGGTTGATCAGGCTGCGCTTGGGACGCTCAACCGGGACCGGGGCGCTAACTCCGGGGGGGAGCGGCGGCCGCTCCTTGACCATCTCCACCAGGCCGGCCGAGATAAAACCGTAGATGATGCGGCAGACGTCGAACTCGCTCAGCCCGGTGCGTTCGGCGATGGTCCGAATCGAGTCCCTGCCGTTGATCCGGGCAAAGACCCGCCACTCGTCCGGCGTCAGGTTGACGCCCTTGGCCCGATCGCTGGGTTGATCCACGAACTTGACCACGACATCGGTGCTGGGAATACGATCCCGGATGCGGCTCCATTCGTCAATGCGCCGCACTCCTTCCATAATGATATTTTCCACCCCCAGAGGGAGGGTAATCATCACATCTTCCGGAGCGACCAAGGCGCCGGCGTCGAATCGAAACTCCCCGTCGGACCAGGTAAAGAGGCGATAGACGGTCTCTTCGATCTGGTTGCGGACGTGGCGCTTCAGTTCCTCCTCGGAGATATAACCGAGTTCGACCAGGATGGCTCCAAGCGGCTTGCCGGCGTAGGGTCCTTGCTGGAGGCGCAGGGCGTGGTCGCGGTGCTGCTCGGTGATGCGGCCGATGCGCACCAGCATCTCCCCCAGACGCTCCTCGCGGCTGTACTGGGTGGCGTAGACGAGTTTTCCCTTTTCAAAGTAAAGCGTAGCCGCGTCGTCCGAGCGTTTGAGGGTGAGCCGGCCGGTCTTATAGCCCCGGTCCACCAGGTAGAGAAAGTCTGCCAGGTTAAAGTCTCGCAAGTTTCCTACAAGCGCCATAGGCACCCTCCCTCTGGGTTGCCGTGACCTAATGAATTTATTATACCCCCTTCCCCGCCCCCCGTCAAACCGAATGCGCTCGACGGACGTTTACGTTTCCCCTGCGCGCTCCAAAAGCGACGCAGCAAGAGGGGCACGGCGGCGCCGTGCCCCTCCGCAGGAGATGTCCCACTCAACGAGCCGGCGGCCTGTCCGAACCCGTACGGTCCGGATGGTCCCAGATGGCCGGCCAGGGGTCGCGCAGGATATTTCCCAGGACAAGGTTGTACCCCTGGGCCGGCAGGACGTCGCCGTCAGGCTCGATGTAAAGGTGTTGCCGAACGGCCGCTTCCGGAGCAAGGCCCGCCTCCAGTTCCATCGGATTGACGTGAGAGTAGGGAGCAGCCAGGTCCCAGACCAGGGTCAGTCCCCGGCGGTGGGCGACCGCCTGGGCTTCTTCCAGGGCCTTCCCCAGAAGTTGCCGTTCCTCCGCGGAAGCCGTGCGCAGTGGACTGCTCAGGGCCACGGCCGGCACACCCACGTCGGCCAGGAAAGCCACCGTCTCCGCCGCCGTCTCCGCATTTTGGGCGCAGATAACGATATGGCCAACCACATAGATGTCGCCGGATAAGGCGGACCGTAGGCCGCCTACCGTCTCTTCCCAGACCCCGGCCCGCCCGACCAGGCGGTCGTGCACCTCCGGCAGGTAGGAGGCCAGGGTAATCTGGAGGTGATCCAGGCCGGCCAGGAGAAGGCGGTTCAGGTAGTCTTCTTCCTTCAACCGGCGGCCGTCGGTGAGCAAACCCGCAACCATGCCCAGCGCCTCAGCCTTCTGCACCAACTCCACCAGGTCGGGGCGGCAGGTCGGCTCACCGCCGGTGAAGACGACGTGGGGGACACCGGCCTCCCAGAGGCGATTCAGCACCTCCTGCCACTCTGCCGTGCTCAGTTCGCGTTCCACCCGTCGGCGGGCTGCCGCATCCAGGGTGCCGCTTTCATCCAACCGGTAGGTCAAGGCGACGTCCACCCGGTAAGGGGACGAGGTCTCGGCCGAAAAGGGTTCGGCACGCTCCATCTCCAGGTAAGTCACCGGGCAGAGGTCAGGTGTGGTGGCCAGCGTGAGGATCCGTTCGCGAATACGGCGGTAATCGGCGCGGGCCTGGGCTGGCCGGACGTGGAAACGGCGGACCACTTCGCGCCCCGCCTGCTCCTCGTCCATCCCCTCCAGGAGCATCCGGGCATACTCGGCCGCCGTGGGGTTGAGGTGTAGCACGGTGGCGGCGTTGATCACCAGGAGGCCCCGGCCGTCGGGTTCCCTTCGCAGGTGCAGGCGGTACTGCTGGGGGGCATCGGGCGGGGTCTGGTAATGCAGGAGTCGGATGGGAGGAGGAGAAGGCGGTGACTTGAGGAGGAAGAGGTACACCTCTCCCGACGGTTGGAGGAGGATCCGCAGGAGGAGGCGGACCGTATCAAAGAGCAAGGCCAGAAGGATTCCCCCCACCACAGCGGTAGGGAGAAGAAAGGCCAGAAGCCGACCCGGACCGCCCCTCTTCCCACGGTCCACGTAACGCCGGTAGAGGAAGTAGGTGAGCAGAAGGTACAGGACGGTTCCGGCGAAGGAGATGGCGGCTATGGCCCAGGGGGACAGTTCCGCCCGCGAAGGAGGCCAGAGTCGGGAGTGCCGGCCGGCCCAGTAGATGAGGGGGGACAGCAAGGCCAGGCCAACGGTGCAGGCCAAAACCGAGACGAGTTCGAACGCCCTCCGGCGGTTATGCCCGGCCGGTTGCACGGCTCCTTGATCTGATTGCATTTGTCCTCCTCCTCGAGCCCACGGGGACGAAAACCTCCACCCTCATAAGCCCCGTTGGGGCGTCATCATGCCAGATTCGGTGCAAATGTTCGATCATGATCCAGGTACTCCAGATATAGGGGGCATCCCCCTCCACAGAGGGAGAGTTCTGGGCACTTCCGACACGCTTCCGGGACGTAGCGCCGCTCGCGCAAGGAGCGGGCCAGGTCGTGATTCCAGATGGCTTCCCAGGGATCGTTGAGGATGTGTCCCAGGGGCTGGTAGTAACTCTGGCAGGGGATCACCATCCCATCCGGCTCGACGCACATATTGTAGAGGGCGGCGGTGCAGGCCTTGACCCCCAGTTCCAGTTGCAGGGGAGAAAGGGCGCAGTACCGGGTGGGGGTGTACCAGATCAAGCGCAGTCCCCGGCGGCCGGCCTCCTCCCGCACCCGTTCCAGGAGGGAGGCCAGTTCGCCTTCCGGGAGACCCGTATGCACCTGAGCGCCCCGGCCGGCATAGATGAGGCTGTTGCAGGCGAAGGTGGGAACACCCAGGGCGGCGATAAAGGCCACCGTCTCGACGATGCCGGGGACGTTCTCCCGCAACAGCGTCGTGTTGGTGATGGTATAAAGGCCGGCCGCCAGGGCGTTTCGAATGCCTTGCACCGTCTCCTGCCAGGCACCCGCTGCCCCCACCATACGGTCGTGCACGGCCGGATCGTGCGATTCCAGGGTGATCTGGACATGATCTAGGCCGGCGGCGACCAGTGCGTCCACGTAGGCCCGGTTGGCCAACCGGCGCCCGTTCGTGAGGAGGCCACTCACCAGACCCTCTTGCCGGGCACAGGCGACCAGTTCGGGCAGGTCCGGCCGCAGTGTAGCCTCTCCTCCGGTGAAGCAGACGTGGGGGATGCCCACCTGCCAGAGCCGCTCCAGCACTGATTTCCAGGTCTCGGTATCCATTTCCGGATAATCCGACGGACGGGCCACGTAGCAATGGGGACAGACGTTGTCGCAGCGGTAGGTCAGGGCCAGGTCCATGCGGTAAGGGGCACCCAGGGGAACGGAGAAGGGCTCCACACACTCCAATTCCATCTCGGCGATAGGGCAGCGGCCTTCCTCAGGCTGGAGAAGCGCCTCCAGCTGCCCCCGGACATGGCGATAGTCGGCCCGGGCTGTTCTGGCGGATACCCGGTAACACCGGCGCATCCGGCGGACGGCTTCGGTTTCGGGCACCCCTTCCAGAATGAAGTAGAGGTACTCGGCCGCCGTCCGGTTCAGGTGCAACACGCGGGCGGCGTTCACGACGAAAAGGCCGCGTCCATCTGCATCCAACCGCAGGTGCAAACGCACCCGTCCGCCGGCCTCGTCGCGACGTTCGTAGGCGTACAGACCGGCCTTCAGGGGCAGGGTGTCTTCGGATCCATCCGAACAGCGAAGGCGCATAACCTTACCTCAGGGGAGTCCCCGTCTGTCCTTTGAGGGGAAGGCGCAACCACCATCGGTCGGCCTCTTCCTGGTAGAGGAGGACGAAATCCCCATGGGCCGTGCACACCCGAAAGGCCGGGCCGGCCGGCTCCCGCCATGCGGCCAAGACCTTTTCCACGGCCACCTCTTCCCCACGCCAGGAGAAGGAAAGGGGTCGTTCGGCGTAGGTGTGGCCGGAATAGCAGCGCACTACCACTTCCTCCATATCCAGCCCCCCTCTAGGGATAGATGCGATCGAGCATGCGCGGGAAAGGAATGGCCTCGCGGATATGGTGGGTGCCGGCGATCCAGGTGACCGTCCGCTCGATGCCCATACCAAAGCCGCTGTGGGGGACGCTTCCGTAGCGCCGCAGATCAATGTACCACCGGTAATCTTCCAGCCGTAGTCCCCACTCGAGGATGCGCTGCTCCAAGAGGTCAGCGTCATGGATACGCTGGCTTCCGCCGATGATCTCCCCGTAGCCTTCGGGGGCCAGAAGATCCGCACACAGGGCCACCTCCGGCCGCTCCGGGTCGGGCTGCATATAGAAGGCTTTGGCCCGGGTGGGATACTTTTCCACAAAGACCGGCCGATCAAATTTGCTGGCGATCAGCGTCTCGTGGGGTGCTCCCAGGTCTTCCCCCCAAGGGAGGGGGGTACACCCCTCGACCGCCGTATAGTGCTGGGCAATGAGTTCCAGAGCCTCGTCGTAGGTGATGCGGGGGAAGGGGGGCACGACCTTTTTCAGCGGAGCCGTCTCGCGTTCCAGTATCTCCAATTCGCTGGCACAGCGTTCCAGGCAGCGCTGGACGATGTAGGAGACAAATTCCTCCTGGAGGCGCATGTTGTCCTCGTGGGTGTAATAGGCCATCTCCGGTTCGATCATCCAGAACTCGGTCAGGTGCCGACGCGTCTTGCTCTTTTCGGCACGGAAGGTCGGCCCGAAGCAGTAGACCTTGCCGAAGGACAGCATCCCCGCCTCGACGTACAACTGCCCGGTCTGGGCGAGATAGACCGTACCCAGATCAAAGTAAGGGGTGGCAAAGAGGGTACTGGTACCCTCGGCAGCGCAGGGGGTCAGGATAGGCGTATCGAAGCGGACGAAACCGCGCTCATTCAGGTACTCCTGGGCTGCTGCCTCCACCTCGGCACGGAGGCGAAGGAGAGCATGTTGTCTGGATGACCGCACCCAGAGGTGGCGGTGTTCCATGAGAAAGCCGATACCGTGTTCCTTGGGGGTGATCGGGTAATCTTGGGCAATCTGGATCGGCTCGATAGTGTGAATCGCCAGTTCATAGCCCCCTGGGGCCCGAAGGTCGGCGCGCACATGGCCGGTAACGATCAGGGAAGACTCCTGGGTCAGGGCTTCGGCAGCAGCAAAGGTTTCGGCGGAGACGTCCGGCTGGAAGACGACGCCCTGGATGATACCGCTGCCATCGCGCACGAGGAGGAAGATGAGCCGGCCCTTCTCTCGCTTATGATAGAGCCACCCGCGCAGGGTGACTTCCTGCCCATCGTAATGGGCGATTTCGGAAATGGAAACGATCGGTGCCATGGGAAACTTCCTTTTCCTGCAGGTTTTGCGCAAGAACCTTTCCGAAAAGCTGGAATGGGCAAAAGCAATGCCTTCGCCTACCCACGAAGGGGCGACATGCGCCGTCCCTCAGTGGGTACAGGATTCTCAGGGGCGTTTCCTATTGGAAGGGTACCGTGCTTTGGGCACGGCACCGATCGTCCTCCTCCTTGGCCTGACCTCCATGGCCGTTCCTCCGGTCTCATATATATTAAAATTATACTACTGGGAGGTGGGACTTGCAAACTGGCTTGCATTGCCGGCCGGGAGCAGGTAAAATAGAAGGAAAGGGCATGCAGCATACGCCCCCGCGAAAAGGAACAGCGGGCAGAAAAACGGATGAACGCATCCGACACCAGGGGTACATACGGCATGCATCCGGATGTGCCCGTTCCCCATCGGGTCCATCGCATCGGATTGCTCTATGCTTCCGGCATTGAGGCCGCCCGACGCCTCGGTCTGGAACTGGAGGAATGGCTGACCCGGCTGGAACTTTCCGTCTGGCGGGGTTGTGCCGAAGAAATCGAGGAAATTTCCTCCTGTGACCTGCTCTTTACCCTGGGAGGAGACGGCACGGCGTTGCGTGGGGCCCATCTGGCGGCCCCACTGGGCGTGCCGCTGGTCTGCGTCGGCCTGGGGCGCCTCAGTTTTATGGCCGAACTAACGCCGGAGAATGTCCTGAAGGAGATGCCCGCCTTCCTGGCCGGGGATTACTGGCTGGAAAAGCGCGCCTTGCTGGAAGGAAGCGTCCTCCACCAGGGGCAAGAAAAGGCCCGTTGTCTGGTGCTCAACGAGGTCGTCCTAGGGCGGGAACGTTGCGCCATGGCCCTGCGGGTAACCGCACGGGTGAACGGCGACCTCCTGGATACCTATGTCTGCGATGCCGTCATCGTGGCTACGGCCACCGGCTCCACGGCCTACGCCCTTTCGGCCGGCGGTCCGGTCGTTTTTCCCGAGAGCCGGAACATGCTCCTTGTCCCGGTGGCGGCTCACCTTTCCCTTCTGCCGCCGCTGATTGTACCGGAAGATGCCCATATCGAACTGGAGATCGTCGGTGGCAGCGCGGCCGGGGTCAACGCCGACGGGCAGCCACTGGTTGACCTGGAGTGTGGAGACGTTTTACGGGTGCAACGCAGCCCCACCTTTTGCTACTTTGCCCGCCGGCAGGAGCGCAACTACTTTTTTCGCACCTTGAAGGAGCGGTTGTATCGGAATCAGGTCCTCTAGGGGGGTCACGGCAATTGCCATGTCCCCTAGAGGAGGTTGGTTTTCTCCGGCAGCGTCTTATCGGAAAGGATCTCCTCCGGCCGGCCCCGGGCCGGAATCCGGCCCTCCGACAGGATAAGGACCTCCCGGGCCGATTCCCGGGCCGGCGCCGCGTCGTGGGTACACAGGACCAGGGTATGGGGATCGGGCCCCCCTGCCCATTCCCAAAGAAATTCCAGGAGTTGGGTCCGGCTGCGTGGGTCCAGGGAGTCGGTCGGCTCGTCCGGCAAGAGGGCTTCGGGCTCGACGACCAGGACGGAGGCCGGGGCGGCCTTACGTTTCTCTCCTTGGCTCAGGCACTAAGACGGGCGTTCCTTCCAGTGGGCCAGGCCCATCCGGGAAAGCATCCTTTCTACCCGTTCCTGCACCTTTTCCCGAGAAAGGCCCGGTTGAAGCAGGGCGAAGGCGACGTCATCCTCCAGGGTGGCCGAGAAGAGTTGTATGGCGGGGTCCTGAAAGACCGGCCCCACCCGCCGGTGCAACCCACGGGCAAGGGCCTCATCCCCGGGAAGGATCGGCCGGCCGAGGAAGCGCACTTCTCCCTCCTGGGGGAAGTATAACCCGTCCAGCACCTTCAGGAGCGTGCTTTTCCCGCTCCCGTTGTCTCCCAGGATGACCGGGCACTCGCCCGGCCAACTTCCAGGTCAATTCCGTCCAGGGCCACGACGTTTCCCGGGTAGATGTAGCGCACCCGACCGGCGGAAAGAAGTGGGCGCCGGGAACCGCACCCGCACCCGTTGCGTCCGTACGAGTCCACCAGCCCACGGGCTTCCGTCGCCAGGGCGATTTCCCGGCTCATCCGGTGGGTATGGCCAGGAGGGCGCCGGCTACCCCGGCCAGGATACGCCGGCCTTCTCCGACAGGCAGCCGTCCCACCATTCGGCTGCGGATGGACACGAGGATTTCCTCGGCCCTCTGTAGAAGGAGAACGATGTAGCGTCGGGTTGTGGAGAGGAGATCGGCCAACGCCTCTCCCAAGCCACCGGTTCGCAGCAGCCCGCAAGCCGCCGCCCAGGGCGTGGTCATGGAAAAAAGAAGGGGCAGGGAAATCGGGTAGCGGCGCGGAAGTGCCGCGCCGCTACCCGCAGGACCGGCGTTGCCGCCGCCCGACTCCGGAAACGGTGGCGGCCACATAAGGGTGTAGGGGCGCGGAGGTACCGCGCCCCTACGGCGGGCTCGCGCTCGGCGATGCGCACGGTTTGGGAGAGGCGCCTCGCGATGCACCGGCGAGAAGAGGGCCGGCAGGGCGACCAGGGCGGTGAAGCAGGCCGGGATGCCGATTCGTCGAACGAACTTGCCCAAGGGGATGTGGGAAGCCCAGGCCAGACCCAGGACGAGGGCCATCATCCCGACCAGGACCTCTAACCGCACCGGCAGGGCAACAAGAAGGAGCACCCTGGGAACGCGCCCGTCCCGGGCGAAGGTCTGGGAACGTACCCGTCTCGGGCGCAAACAGCCTACACTTTTTCCAGAAAGGAGGGCATTTTCAACCGACCCGGCGCCTTTGCCCGACGCGCTCGGCCAGCCATCCCATCGGCCAGAAGAGGAGCACCAGGATTCCGACGCCCAGGACGGCCGAGACGATATAGCCCACCGTGTCCCCTAGGAAGGGGATGGCGTAGTCGGGGATAGGGGCATTCCAAAGGGTTCCGAGGCTTTCCAGTCCACGGGGAATGAAGCCTAGCCCCAACGCCTCCAGTTCTTCCACCCCCCACTCGCCCCAGGCCGTACCGGCGGCCAGCAGGCCCAGCGGGGTCAAGATGACCAGAACGGCCAGGGCGATCCATAGGGTAGATACGACCCGCCGAGGGGCACTGCGCCGCTGTGCCCCTACCAACACCGCCCGGTGCGCCCCCTCCAGGTAGGCGACAGCCGATCCGGTGAAGGCGGCCTCGAGAAAGCCGGCAACGGCGAGGTGGGGAATCATCATCGCCGGGATGGCTACCTCCAGCCCATAGGGGCAGTAGAGGGGCGCCCCGAAGGCATCCTTGAAGAAGAGCGGCTGGATACCGAGTTCAAGCGCGGTGAGGAGGGCGGCCAGGTTCAGCCCGATATAGCCGGCGATGGCAGCGGCGACCGGCCGCTTCCAGGGGCGGGGGCGACTCCCGAAAGACCGGAGGAGGAGGTGGTAGACGAGGTAACCCGAAAGGGGCATGACAACGGCCAGGTTGAAGGCGTTGGCGCCAAAGGCCAGGATGCCGCCGTCGCCGAAGAAGAGGGCCTGAACGGCCAGGGCAATGGAAATCGCCAGGACGGCCGGCCATGGCCCCAGGACAACGGCTGCCAGTACAGAACCCACGGCGTGGCCGGTTGTTCCTCCGGGCAAGGGGACGTTGAACATCATGATGACGAAGGAGGCGGCGGCGAAGAGGGCCACCAGGACCATTCGACGCCGGGCAAGATACCCCCGCATTCTGGAAAGGGCCCGCACCCAAAAGGGCATGGCCGCTGCGTACATCACGATACAGGTCGAAGGGCTTAGGTAACCGTCGGGGATGTGCATTCTAACACCTCCTTTGCAGGCAATCGAGGGGGGCGACCCCTACGGGCGACTCACGGGGGCGCCTCCACAATCGGCGCACAGGCCCGGGATGGAAAGGTGAAGCAAATCGGCAGCAAATTCGTATTGTTCCTGTACCTGCCGGCCTAGGTCCTCCAGCAGGAGCGTAAGCGGGCGTGTCTCTACCTCGTACACCCGCCCACAGCGGCGGCAAACCAGGTGCAGGTGCGGTCCGTGCCGGACGGTGGCGTAGACGACATGCCCGCCCCCCAGGTCGTTCTTGCTGGCCAGCCCTTCCGCTACCAGGAAGTCGAGGGTGCGGTAGACAGTGGCCAGGCTGAGAGAAGGGGCACGCCGGCGCACTTCCTCATAGACCTCCTCGGCGCTTACGTGACGGCCACTGTGGGCGATGGCTTCGATGACCATTTCTCGCTGGGGGGTGATGCGGTAACCCCGCTCTCGTAACCGGGCGACCAAAGTGTGACAATGCGGCATTGCGAAAATTTCCTCCTAAAAATTTTTGCAAATAGAGTATCGCACAACCCTGCGGTTTTGTCAAGCCCGGGGGTGCCGCGATGGGATAGCGTAAGTGGGTCGACGGGACCCCCACCGGTCTTATTGCGCTATCCCGCGATGCCCCTCTTGACGGAAAGTGCCGGTCCGCCTATAATACGTTTATAACCCACCGGTCGGGATGCGGCCGGTAAACACGGACTCGCCGAGTAGGCCACGATGGGGTGGTCGGAGGCGCGACAAGTGAGGACATCCAGGAGGTTGTTCCATGAGCACGGTAGCCCTCGTGACCGACAGCACGGCCTACCTTCCCCCCGAACTGATCGAACGATACCACATTACCGTCGTTCCCCTCTATGTGCGCTTCGGGGAGGAGGTCTTTCGCGATGGGGTGGACATGACGCCGGAGCAGTTCTATGCCCGGCTGCGCACCTCCCCGGTGATGCCGGCCACCTCCCAGCCTTCGGCCGGCGATTTTCTGCAGGCTTACCGTCGCCTTCAAGAGGGCGGGGCCTCGGCCATCCTTTCCATCCATATCTCTACGAAAATGAGCGGCACGGTGGCCTCGGCCCTGCTGGCCAAGGAGCAGATTCCGGAGGTGCCTGTCCTCGTCGTGGATTCGCTTTCCACTTCGATGGGTTTAGGTTTCCAGGTGCTGGAAGCGGCGCGGCGGTTGGAGGCCGGCCAGACGGTGGAGGAGGCCGTCCGTGGGGTGGAAGCACTGCAGGAGCGCATCCGTCTCCTCTTTGTCGTGGATACCCTCGAATTCCTGCACCGGGGCGGGCGGATCGGCGGAGCGCAGGCCTTCCTGGGGTCCCTCCTCAACTTCAAGCCGCTCCTGACCATCCGAGACGGCCAGGTGGATGCCGTGGAGCGAGTGCGCACCAAGCGCCGGGCGGTGCAGCGGATGTTGGAGATCCTTGTCTCCGGCGTGGGGGACCAACCTGTGCGTGCTGCGGTGATCCATGGAGGCACGCCGGAGGAAGGCGGCAACCTGAGCGAAGAGGTGCGTTCTCGACTGAACTGCCACGAACTTCATGTGGCCGAGTTGAGCCCTGTGATCGGCACACATGCCGGCCCCGGCGCGGTTGGTGTGGTCGTTTGCCCGGTGCCGGCGCAGTAGGGGCATGTTTCCTGCCGGGAGTTGCCCCGTGGGCTGGCCGGCCACAAGAAGATGAAGCCGGTGGACGCCAGGCATATGGTAGCAACCCAGATACGCCCTCGGGGCATCACCGACCCGGCGGTGCTACGGGCGATGGAGCGGGTGCCCCGGCACCGCTTTGTTCCACCGGAGTTTGTCCACCAGGCCTATGCCGATTACCCCCTGCCCATTGGCCACGGGCAGACCATCTCCCAGCCCTACATCGTGGCCCTGATGACCCAGTTGCTCCGCCTCCGCCCGGAAAATCGGGTCCTGGAGGTGGGCACGGGCAGCGGCTATCAGGCGGCCATCCTGGCCGAGATCGTGCACGAGGTTTACACCGTAGAGATTATCCCGTCCCTGGCCGAGGAGGCGGCCCGCCGGCTGCAAGACCTGGGCTATACCAACATTCATGTGCGCCAGGGCGACGGCTACGAAGGCTGGCCGGAGCACGCCCCCTACGACGCCATCGTCGTTACCGCTGCGGCGGCGGAGGTTCCCCCACCTCTGATAGAGCAACTGGCCGATGGTGGCCGGCTGGTTATCCCCGTCGGGGCACAGGGTTTGAGCCAGGACCTTTGGCTTCTGGAAAAAGAGGGGGAAAAGATACACCGCACCAACTACGGCGGTGTGCTCTTTGTTCCCCTGGTGAGGAAAAAGCGTTAATATGGAAACCCCAAAGTTTTTTCCTGTTGCTCCCGAGGTCTACGGCCTGGACTTGGGTCTTCTAGGGATGGAGGAATATGGGGCCGGCTATATCATCCGAGGAAAGGAGGGGACGGCCCTGGTAGAGGTGGGCACCTCGCTCTGTGTTCCGCGCTTCCTGGCCGGCCTGGAAGCACTGGGAATCGCCCCGGAGGAGGTGGCCCATATCCTCTGTACCCATATCCACCTGGACCACGCCGGCGCGGCCGGCCATCTCCTGGAGCACCTGCCTCGAGCTCGGCTGGTCATCCATTCCCGCGACCATCGGCATCTCGCCCAGCCGGCGCGGCTTCTGGAGAGCGTGGCCCAGGCGGTGGGGACGCTTTTCCCCCTCTACGGCGAGGTGCGTTCCATTCCTCCGGAGCGCCTCCTGCCCGGAGAGGCGTTGTGCCTGGATCTGGGTGGGGGCGTGCGCCTGGAGGCCATCCCCACGCCGGGGCACTCGCGGGACCACCTGGCCTACTTTGTCCCCCACCTGGGGTTGCTCTTCCCTGGAGATGCGGCCGGAGTGAGCCTTTTGGGGCACCGTTTCTCCCGTCCGGTGACGGTCCCGCCGGCCTTTGATCCCCCGGCGATGCTCCATTCGCTGGGAGTGCTGCGCGCTCTCCGCCCGACCGCCCTCTGCTTCACCCATTTCGGCCGGCACGACGACCCGGAGGCCGTCTTCGAGTACCTGGAGGAGACGCTGCGCCGCTGGGAGGAACTGACCCGCACCGTCGGGGTGGAGGCAGCCGGCGATGTCGTCTTCGCCGCTAACCTTCCACCTCCGGGCAGCGAACCGGCCTCTCTCTGGCAGGCGATCGCCGAAATGAACCGGCGGGGCTTTGTCCAGGCTTACCGGAGCGACGAAGGTGTCCGACGAAGCCCTTGAGGCCGAACTGGCCGCCCGTATCGCTCCCTGGCTGGAGCATATGCGCTGGCGGCGAGATTTTGACAGGTGGGGAGAACGTCGGCTCTACCAGGAGCACTACCAGGAGGAGCACCTGGCCGGTGTGCGGGCCGTCTTCCCTTCCCCGGGCGGTCACCCTGTCCTGGACCTGGGAGCCGGCATGGGCGGTTTTGCCGTAGCGATGGCCCGCGAGGGGGCCACCGTCTTTGCCCTGGAGTATAACGGGGATTATTGTCAGATCACCAGGTTGCGCGGCCGGCGCTACGGGCTGGAACTCCCCATTGTCCAGGCCGCGGGGGAAGCCCTGCCTTTCCCGGCCGAATCGTTCGCTCTCGTGTGTTGCTGGGATGTCCTGGAACACGTCCAGAATCCCCAGGTTGTCCTGTCCGAAACCTACCGGGTACTCCGACCCGGCGGCGTCCTCCTTCTCACCGTCGTCAACCGTCTGGCCTTTTACGACCGACATTACCACCTGCCCGGCATCAACTGGCTGCCGCGTCCCTGGGCCGAAACCATCATCCGACGTTTGGGTCGAGGGAAGGATCGGACTGCTTTTTCCGACCGACAGGCCCTTTCGGAGATGCACTATTTCACCTGGGAGGCTTTCCGCCGGCTGGCCGAAGAAGCCGGCTTTCAAGTAGAAGACCTGAAGGAAAGAATTCAAACCGGCACGCTTTCCAGCCGTCGCCTTTGGCGGCGACGGCTGCGAAAGGTGCTGCGGGCACTGTCGCTGGAGCGTGTGGCCTATCGCCTGGCCCGCACCCTTTTCCTTCCCGTCTTCGAGGTGGCCCTGTGGAAGCGCTAGAGGGGCGTAAAATCGCCCTCTATAACCTTACCACCACGACGACGACCGGTGGGGTGGAAACCTTCGTCTGGGAACTGGGACGGGAACTGGTACGGCGTGGACTGGAGGTTCATCTGATCGCCGGCCGCAGCCCCTATCCCGACCGCTATCCCGGGTTAAAGGTCCTGCGCCGGCCGTTTATTGGGCGCGAAACGTTTCGTCGTCTCCCCGGCCTGCAACGGGCCTATGCCCTGACCAAACTCCTGGAACGGCTGACCTTTGCCATGGCCACTTTGCCGCTCCTCCTTCAAAAACGCTACGACATCCTGCACATCCAGAAGCCCTACGACCTTCCGGTGGCCGTTCTCGTGCGGTTCCTGGTGGGGTCGCGCCTCGTCTTCGGCTGTCACGGGGAGGATTTTTTCCCCGGAGACCGCATCTTTGCCCGCCAGATCGATGTGGCCATCTCCTGTAGCGCCTTCAACGCCGACACGGTGGCACGGCGTTACCGCTTTCGCCCACGGGTCGTCTACAACGGCTACGATGCCGAACGCTTTTTCCCCCGTCCGGCCGACCCGTCCCTGCGGAAAGAACTGGCTCCTGGGGGAGAACACCTCATCCTCTATGCCGGACGGCTTATTCCCTGGAAAGGGGTGCAATACGCCATATCCGCTATCAAGGAGGTGCCCGGTGCCCTCCTCCTTATCGCCGGCGAAGGCCATGACCGGCCGGCCCTGGAGGAATGGGCCCAGGCGGAAGGGGTCGCCGGCCGGGTCCGCTTTCTGGGGGCCGTCCCGCACGAAAAACTTCCCCTCCTTTTCTCTGTAAGCGACCTTTTGGTGGCAACCAGTTTTGCCAGCGAGACCTTTGGGATCGCTCTGGTGGAGGCCCAGGCGATGGGCCTGCCGGTGGTGGCCAGCCATTTCGGAGGTTTTGCCGAGGTGGTGCAGGATGGAGTAACCGGACTTCTGGTGCCTCCCCAGGACCCTGTCGCTCTGGCTCAGGCCCTGCGGGAGTTGCTGGCCGACCCGGAGCGGCGACGTCGGATGGGAAAGGCCGGCCAGAGATGGGTGCGGGAGCATTTCCATTGGGAACGGGTGGCCGAACGGGTGCTGGAGGCTTACCGGATAGCCCTGGATTGTGAAAGAAAGGGTGTGTCCCAAATTCGTCGGGAAAAATAAGGGTAAAAAAGAAGGTAAACACAGGGAAAGAAGAGAACCGTTCAGGAAGTAGTGTCCGAAATGTCCGATCTTCTTATCGCGGTGTTGGATTGGTCTAAAAACATCCGGGGTGCACCCTTCGGGAAACGGAAAAAGAGGTGCAGGTGGTAGTAACCCATTTGCGCGCCAAATGATGAGAAGAGACGGTGGCTCAACAGGGGATCGGGAAACCGGAGGAAGAACATAGCTCCTGTGGAGGGAAATGGGTCTTCCGGTAGGGGCGTCTCGCGAGACGCTCCTACTCCTGGGTGTAAAGGGATCGCCTGGAGATGCAAGAGCCGAGGACAACGCTGGAAGTCCAAGGGGCCGGTTGCCATACCGGCATTGCGGAGCGCCGGGATGGGAGGGGAGAGACGTGGAACCGAGCCTGGGAGCAAATTCGGCACTCCTGATCTCTCCGATGGATTTGGGACAAAGCCCTGCCCGATTTGCCTGGGCCGGCCTCTTCAGGTATAATGCCCTCGTCGGCGCATCCCGACCCTATCCCAGCTAGGAGCGCAGGAAAGCGATGGCCAAAGCGTTGCCCTGGGCGCAATGGAACTGCACCCCAACCGTGCCGAAAGCCGGCCGGCCCTCTTCTGCCGGCCTTCCTTCTGCCCGTCGCGGCCCGACCGTGGAGACACTCCTCTACTTCCTTCTCCTGGCCCTGGCCCTCCTCACCCGTTTTGCCCTCCTGGACGAGATGGCCCTGCACCACGACGAAGGCATTCACGCCCTCTTTGCCTGGAACATTTACCGGGGCTATGGCTGGGCACATGACGCCGTCTACCACGGTCCCCTGATCTACCACGCCGCCGCCCTTTCCTATTTTCTCTTCGGCGATAGCGATGCTACCTTCCGCCTGATCCTGGCCGTCTTCGGGATGGCCACGGTCATGTTGCCGGTCCTTCTGCGCCGCCACCTGGGCCGATGGGGAGCGCTCCTGGCCTCCTTTATGCTTCTCATCTCACCGACCTTCCTCTATTTCGGCCGATTCGGCCACCCGGACGTCTTCGGGGCCTTTTTCACCCTCCTCCTCTTTGCCTGCATCGTTCGCTATGTGGGCGAAAGGCGGGACCTCTGGCTTTACGGGGCCGTCCTGGCCACCTGCCTGCACTTTTGCGCCAAGCCGACCGCCTACCTGGTCATCGCCGTCTTTCTCCTCTTCCTGATGGGCCGGGTGCTCTGGGGACGCTACGGCCTGCACACTTTCTGGCCTCTGCTGGGCCTGCTTCCGGTTGCCTTGGAAGACCTCTGGCAAGCCATGGGCCGGGGGGCCCTCTTCTCCCCCCTGATCAAGGTCTTTGGCCTCCCGCTGAGCGCCTTTTCCCTGGGTTCTCTCCTGACGACCGGGGTGGCGGTGCTGGTGATGCTGGCTCTGTACCTCTGGGAATGCCGTCGGGCGGCCCGTCCCGATCCGGGGCTGGACCTGGTGGTCCTTCTCCTATCATTGGTCCTGCCGCTTCTCTCGGCCATTCCCCTGAACGCCCTGATCGCGTTGCGCGGACTTCCGCCGTTGGGGTACAACTCCACCGAATTTCCCTCCGAGGTCGTCCCCCTGGCCCTCATCGCCGTCGTCTTCACCTTTGCCCTCTCGATCGCTCTGGGGTGGCTCTGGGACCCGCGGCGCTT
>FWPU01001415.1_pt1 | contig 71653 bp, 54 predicted proteins | sample 2228361 | NCBI WGS metagenome assembly FWPU01 (sample SAMEA103939777, study PRJEB20133) | metagenome | reverse complement strand
CCATGGATCCCCATTAATCCTGACTTACCACGATTCATGTTACTTGGGTCGATACAATCAAATTTATGAACCCCAGCGACAACTCTTGAAGGCAATCCCTGGGGTAAACTTAAAAGAGATGGAGAGGTCTTATGACCGGAGCTTCTGTTGTGGCGGTGGAGGGGGAAGGATGTGGATGGAGGAGCACCTTGGAAAACGAATCAACGAGATGCGCGTGGATCAGGCCCTTCGCCTTAAGCCCAATGCGATTGCCACTGCCTGCCCTTATTGCCTCACCATGCTTGAAGATGGCCTCAAGGCAAGAGGGAAGGAGGATTCCATAAAGGTTTATGATATTGCTGAACTCCTCGAAAGAGCGATGGGAGATTGACCGATGACTCTTACCTTTCCACTCCTTCTGCTTCCCCCACCTCTTCTTTAAGCCTTTCTTTAATCTTTTCTATCTTAGGATAAGCCTCATTAATTTCCTGAGCGAGGGCCTGGGCTCCAAGTGGGTCAATAATGACATAGTTTTTCCTGGCCCATTCCATGTAGGCAGGTTCTCTTATGGCATTTTTAAAGGCTTCTTCAAGCACCGTTATAATATGGGAAGGGGTGTTAGGTGGAGCTTCCAAAATGTGTCTCACCGTGATGGTGGGGAGATCATATCCCAGGGCCCTTAGGTTCTCAATATTCTGGAAATAAGGACTGGACATCCCGAACCGGTCGGGGAGGGTTGCGAGAATCTTTATCTTTCCTGACTTGATCCATGAGGGTAGAGCACCAGCCAGACAGATCATAAAATCAACCTCTTTTCGGGTCAGTGCAGAAATGCTTGAAGCCAAACCTCCATAAGGGACCCAGTTCACCTGGATGCCCAACCCTTCAGCGAAGAGAAGTCCGGAGAGATGACTGATTCCACCCTTGACTGAAATCGCTCCTTTGAGTCTCCTGCTTTTGGCCTCCTTCAAAAAATGATCGAAATTTTTATAAGTCTCAGGAGAGACCACCAGAAGTTGATTTCCGGCAGACCAGGCAAAGATCGGGGTTAAATCTCTTGTTCTAAAATGGGTTTCGCTTATATTTTCAACAATGATGCTTCTGGGAAAGGTGTAGCTGATTAAGGTATAGCCGTCGGGTTCTGTCATCTGAAATTTTTCAAATAGAATCTTTCCCCAGAAGCCGACAATGTTTTCAACGGTCACCTCTACCCCCAGATATTTTTGAAGAAAGGGAGCCAATTGACGGATATCCGCATCCTCGCCTCCTGGACAAGTGATAATCTTAATTGGTTTTTTGGGATAAGCAGGCTTGATGGCTTCCCACCCTTCCCGAAGGTCAGGAGGTGAGACCTCAGCAATCTTCTTGGACAATTTAGGCCCGATGATGATCTTGGTAAGTGAAATGACAGCCCGAGTAGCTTCGTCGGCCTGTTTTAGGTCCTTCAGATTGGCCATCTTCATGACCTGTTCAAGAAATTCTTTCCGTGTCATCATGGGAGGCCTCCATTCTTTTAAAACCTTAATGACGAGAGGTCTTAAAAATTCTTATAGGGGATATATCCGAATCGCCAAAAGGACTTCCGGTCCAGATTGATCCAGATGAGAAGATCATTGAGAATTTATATTTTTCATATCAGAAAATTCTAAATCCGTCAATTTAATTTTTATTCTTTTGGTTTCTCCATTTTGACTTTTTGTTGACAGCCTACCCTTTTTTGAATAATCTCAAAGGAGAATGGGGCTTGGTTTGAAAAATTTTATCGAGATTGATGGGTCTTATGGAGAAGGGGGAGGTCAGATCCTAAGAACCGCCCTTTCTCTCTCCGCCATTTTGAAAGAGCCCTTGGTGGTGGAACATATCCGGGCGCGAAGAAAGAATCCTGGCCTTCAACCTCAACACCTCAAGGCTGTAGAGGCCTTGGCCAAAGTGACAGAGGCAGAGGTGGAAGGCCTTAAGATAGGTTCTCCAAGAATTACATTCATTCCAAAGGAGATTGCTCCTGGAGATTACCAGTTCGAAGTGGGAACCGCAGGCTCTGTCTCTCTGATTCTTCAGACCCTTCTTCTTCCATTGTGTCTCTCCCAAGGAAAATCAAGGTTGATTCTGGTCGGAGGAACCCATGTGGCCTGGAGCCCTCCCTATCATTATCTTACAGAAGTATTATTTCCTATTCTTCAACGGATGGGAATTCATGTGAAGGGAAAAATAGAGCGATGGGGGTGGTATCCCAAAGGGGGCGGAAGGATTGAAATAGAGGTGGAGGAGGCCAAAGAATTGAAACCCATCTCATTGAACCAAAGGGGGGCTTTAAAAAGGCTTCGGGGGGTTTCTGCAATCTCTAACCTTCCCAAACATGTCGCCAGAAGGCAGAGAGACCATCTGATGAAGTTGATCGAAGAGGATTTCACCATCCCTACAGAGATCGAGTTGATTGAAGAGGCTCCAGCCTATGGGTCTGGTTCCTTCCTTTTCCTAAGAGCCGAGTTTGAGGAGGTGTTGGCGGGTTTTTCATCCTTAGGGGAAAAGGGGAAACCTGCAGAGAAGGTGGCAGAAGAGGTGGCTGACTCTTTCAAAAGGTACTTGAACACAGAGGGTTGTGTCGATCATCACTTGGCCGATCAACTGGTCCCTTTTATGGCATTGGCCAAGGGAAACTCCTCCCTCACGACCAATCGAGTTACCAAACACCTTCTAAGCAACCTTTGGGTGGTCCAAAATTTTATACCGGAAATTAGAATCCTCAGATGGGGAGAGGAGGGGGGAGAAGGAAGGATAGAAATTTCACCACCTAACAGACCTTGACTTCCCATCCTGAAGATACTAATATTTTTTAAAAGGAGGAATAGATTAAAAAGGTCTACGGTAACCTCATCGGTCTTAAACCCAGTCAGCTCAAAAGGCTTGAGCACATCTATCGAAGGAAGGTCCCGCCTCAAAAGGTCATCACGACTGAACTTTCCAGTCTCCTCACCGAACTCTCCTCAGAAATTCGACGTCAGATTGGAATCTTGATTGGAAGGAGAGGTTCCATTGAATACGTGATGGTGGGGGATCAAAGGGGGTTAATGATACCCGACCTCTCTCGATATCGAGCAGGGATTTCTCGTTTAAGAGGGCTTAGGCTTGTTCATACTCACCTCAAGGGAGAACCCTTGAACCAAGAAGATCTGACCGATCTTGCCCTGCTCAGACTGGACATGATCGCAGTCCTCCCCATGGATGGATGGCCGTCGCCCGGATTGATTCAAGTGGCCCACCTCCTTCCAGAGAATCCAGAGAAGAAGGCATGGGTCGTTGAACCTCCCCTTCAGATAGGGAGTTTGGATATCGACTTTTTGAAGTGGATCCAATCCCTTGAGGACGAGTTTCAAAAAAAACAAAGCTCCGTGGACTTAGGGGGATTCAGGGAAAAGGCCATCCTGCTCAGTGTGGGAAGGGAAAGCCGAGAGCGATTAGAAAATTCAATGTCGGAGTTAAAAGAGTTGGCCCATACCAGTGGGATCTTTGTAGTGGATACGATTATCCAGCGTCCCCATGACGTCTCGCCCTCCACCCTGATCGGAGAAGGGAAGTTAAGAGAATTGATGATTCTGTGTATGCAGGGGGGAGTGGACCTTATCATTTTTGACCAGAATTTAACCCCAGGGCAATTGGCGATGATCTCTGATCGAACCGAATTAAGGGTGATTGATCGAACCCAACTCATCCTGGATATTTTCGCCCAGCGAGCCCATACCCGAGAAGGAAAGGTTCAGGTGGAGTTGGCTCAACTAAAATACCTCCTTCCACGCCTGGCCAAAAAGACGCTGGCACTCTCCAGATTGACAGGTGGCATTGGAGGCAGAGGGCCAGGAGAGACGAAATTGGAGATTGACCGAAGAAGGGTAAGAGACCGAATCCATCTCCTTGAAAAAGAGTTGGAAAGATTGAACCAAAGAAGGGAACAGAGAAGGGCAAAGAGAAGAAGGAGTGAAGTCCCGGTGATTTCCATTATTGGCTATACCAATGCAGGGAAATCGACGCTCTTTAACCTTCTTACAAGAAGCCATTTTTTAGTGGAAGACACTCTCTTTTCCACCCTGGATACCGCTACTCGAAGATTGAGATTTCCTTCCTCCCGCCAAACCAATCCTTTAGTCCATGAGGTATTGGTTACCGATACCGTGGGATTGATCAAAGACCTCCCCAAAGACCTGATGGGGGCCTTTCGACCCACGTTTGATGAATTGCAGGATTCCCATCTACTGGTCCATCTCATTGATATCAGTAATCCTTGTTTTCCCGAACATATTGAAGCCGTCGAGAAAGTTCTTAGGGAGTTGGGCCTCGACCACCTTCCGGTCTTAAAAGTTTTTAATAAGGAAGATCGGGTCAATTCCAGAGAGGCGGAAATGATCTGTCAGAAATATGGGGGGGTTTCCATTTCCTCCCTGAGGCCGGAATCCCTCGAGAAATTCTTTACGGCACTCGAGAAGAAGTTAAGGCCCATCGGAAAGTTGACAAAAAGCCATTCGTTTGATATATCAAATATCAATTACGAAGGAAATGAAGGAAGACCATGGAGTTCCATTTGAAACCGATTGAAGAGAGCTTAACTTTTGATGACGTTTTGCTCGTCCCTAATTATTCAGCGGTGTTACCCAAAGAGGTAGAGGTAAGCACCCAATTGACCCGAACGATTCGACTCAACATCCCTTTGGTGAGTGCGGCCATGGATACGGTCACGGAGTCGAGGACCGCGATCTGTATGGCGCAAGAGGGGGGGATAGGAATTATTCATAAGAACATGAGTATTTCAGAACAGGCCCTGGAAGTGGATAAAGTAAAAAAATCGGAAAGTGGGATGATCATCAATCCCATCACCATGCACCCTGACCAAAAGATCTACGAGGCAATGGAGATCATGAAGAAGTATCGGATCTCTGGAGTTCCCATTACCAAAGAAGGAAAATTGGTGGGAATTCTCACCAACCGAGATTTGAGATTTGAGAAGAGGCTGGATGAAAAGATTTCCACCGTGATGACCAAGGATCGTCTGATCACCGTTCCCGTGGGAACCACCTTAGAGCAGGCCAAAGAGATTCTTCATAAAAATAGAATTGAGAAACTGTTGGTAGTCGATCAGCACAATAATCTGAAGGGACTGATCACGATTAAAGATATCGAGAAGATGAGAAAGTATCCCAACTCCTGTAAAGACTCCCTGGGGAGATTGAGGGTGGGGGCGGCCATTGGTCCTGGAAAGGACCGTGAAGCAAGAACCGAAGCCCTCGTCCGGGCAGGAGTGGATGTGCTGGTTGTGGATACCGCCCATGGACACTCCAAGGATGTTTTGGAAGCGATTCGAGATACGAAGGAAAACTATCCCGACATCCAAGTGATTGGTGGGAATGTTGCTACTAAAGAGGGAGCCCTTGATCTGATCAAAGCCGGAGCAGATGCAATCAAAGTGGGAGTGGGTCCAGGTTCCATTTGCACCACCCGAGTAATTGCAGGCGTGGGAGTCCCTCAGCTCTCCGCAATTCTTGAAACCGCAGAGATTTCAGAGAGGAATGGGGTTCCAATCATTGCCGATGGAGGAATCAAATTTTCTGGGGACATCACTAAGGCCCTCGCTGCAGGTGCCCATTCGGTCATGATCGGAAACCTATTCGCTGGAACCGATGAAACGCCTGGAGAGATCGTGCTTTACCAAGGGCGAAGTTATAAGGTCTATCGCGGAATGGGGTCTCTGGAGGCGATGAAAGAAGGGAGCAAGGATCGTTATTATCAAGAAGGCGTAGAGAGCGATTCCAAATTGGTTCCAGAAGGGATTGAAGGAAGGGTCCCCTACCGTGGAGCGCTTTCCTTCTGCATCCAACAACTCATTGGTGGGTTAAAGGCTGGAATGGGATATCTGGGGGCAAAAGATATTCAAGATTTAAAGCGGAAGGCAAGATTTATACGGATCACCCCCTCTGGGTTAAGGGAAAGCCATGTCCATGATGTGATCATTACTAAAGAAGCCCCCAATTATCGTTTAGAGTAAGCCCCCATATCTTCCGGGCTAAATCGGTTGAGAAGGGACAGGATTGAAGAAAGCAATTTTCATATTGATCGTTACTCTCTTTACTCTTTTTTATTATGCAGGGGTCTTGAGTAAAAAAGAGACCCTTCCTTTTTCCAAGGAGTTCTTCGCGGTTGAAACCTCACCTCCGGACCGAATCTGGAGTTTTAAAAAGACCTCTCCTGTATCCATCAAAGAATTGGATCAACTTTACCAGTTGAAACTGGATAAAGGCATCCGCAACATTCCTCTGCTCTCCCTCCTGTTGAACCGGGAGTCGGCCCAGGCCGTGAAGAAGGCAGAGGTGGATCAAGCCATTGAGATGGCCCGATATTCAATAAAATTCTCTCCTGATCTTCCGGAGCCCTATTTTGCAATGGCCAAAGCCCTTTGGCACCAGAGTCCTTTCCAAATCCATAAGGTTCTTTCTGAAATTATAAAAGGAGAGATTGCCCAGATCAGGAATTACCCCAGTTCCTTAAAATTTTTTTACAATCTGTTTTACATCTTAGCCAATGCCGTGCTTATGGCTTTGATCATCTTTGGGATTATCCTTTTGGTCAAATACTTTCCCCTCTATTTCTACGATATTCGAAGGAACCTTACTCAAGAAATCTCTAAACTGATCCTTAATAGCCTCAAGATTTTTGTTCTATTCATCCCTTTATTTCTCCGATTGGACATCCTTTGGTCCCTTCTCTACTGGTCCCTCCTCTTATGGGGGTATGTGAGCCAAAGGGAGAGGCAATTGATCTTGGTCTTCCTCATCCTGGTGGTCTACCTTCCTTTCTTTCTTCGAACCTCCTCCACCTTTCTCGATAGCCCTTCTTCCGAGATCGTTTTAGACCTCTACCAGGCCAACCATGAAGACTGGAACAAAACGACCGAGGAGAGATTGAGAGCCTGGTTGACCTCTTCACCGGATGACCCCGAGGTTCTTTTCACGTTGGGGTTGATTGAGAAGAGGCAAGGCCGATATGCTCAGGCGGAAGAATTATATCGAAGGGCTCTTCAATCTGATGATAAATTCAGTGAGGGATTTTCAAACCTTGGCAATGTCTTTATGGCCCAACGACAGACCCATCTGGCCATTTCTGCTTATCAACAAGCCATTCATCTCTATCCTGAAAAAGGATCTTACTATTTCAACCTCTATCGAGCCCATTCTCAAGAGACTTTCCTATCGAGTAAGATCGATCGGGCCTTTCAAAAGGCCCGACAGCTGGACCCCAGGTTGGTAGACTATTATATGGCGATTGATTCCCCGAATATGAATCGATTGGTGGTAGATGAAGTGTTGACCTCTCAACGGCTATGGGCAAGGGTTTTGAGTCAATACATCGGGAAGGAAGGACTTCTTTTCAGGTTGTTTAAGGCCTGGTTCGAGAGAATCCCATCGAGGATCCCCTTTCTTGCTCCGATCCTTTTTTTAGGATTGTTGATGGGGATTTCCAGATATGCGCGAACCAAGCGGTTTTTAACCCGTTGCCCGATGTGCGGAAGCCCAACCCACCGTTTCTATTTGGGGGAATCCGAACAGGAGTTCGTCTGCTTCAATTGCTATCGAATCTTCATCCAGAAAGAGAAACTTCATCCCAAGATTGCTGAGAAGAAATCCATCCAGGTAAAAACCTTTCAGAAGCAGAATCATCTCATTGGTCGGTTCCTCTCCTTCATTTTTATAGGGTTCGCCTATGTGTGGGGAAATCATCCTTTTCGAGGACTCCTTTTGCTGTTTCTCTTCTTCGTCTTTATCTTGAGATTCTACTATTGGGAAGGAGCGATCCCCTCCTTCCTTTCCCCTTCGTTTTCTGCCTGGTGGAAAGCCATGATCTGGGGAGGTCTTTTTGCCCTTTTCTACTTCCTTTCCATTCGGAAGATCTTAAGACTCAAACCTAAATTTGAAACGGAGGCCTGAAGTTGGATTGATGTTCTCAATGACAGGAGAAACCCTTTAAGAGGAGATAGGATGGCACTTCAGGGGACGTTAAAAGATTTCAGCATTACAGAGATTATCCAATTGATTGGACAGCAGTTGAAAACAGGGATTCTAAAAATCCGACGCGGCAAAAACCTTGCTGAAATCTATTTCGTCGACGGAATGATCGTCCATGTTTATGCCAACTATCGGGGGAAGAAGGACCTGATCGGGGAGATATTGGTCAAGGCTCAACTGATTACCGAAGAGCAATTGGAACGGGTATTAAAGATCCAAAAAGAGACCCTCAAATACTTAGGGGAAATCCTTGTCGAACTCAAACTCCTGACCAAGGAGGATGTGCTCAAGGTGATCTCCACCCAAATTTACGAGACCATCTATGACCTCTTTTGGTGGGAAGATGGGATATTCAATTTTGACCTAAAACTGGTGGAAAGCTATAAGAAGATCCCTTTTGCCTTGAGCACGGAGCAAGTTTTACTGAACATCCTACGAATGGTCGATGAGTGGTCAGAGATTGAAAAGAAGATCTTTTCCCCTCATTTGGTATTTAAGAAGGTCCTTCCCATCGAACCTAAAACCTCCGAGGCCATCCCCCAACCGACTTACCTAAAAGAAAAACTGACCTCAGAGCAGGAACTCATATTTAACCTCGTCGATGGGACCCGAACCGTCCAGGAGATCATCGATCGGAGTCTTTTGGGGAAGTTTAATGCCAGTGAAATCTTGGTCAATCTCTTAGAGATGGGGATGATCGAAGTGGTTGGGATTCGAACCCCAAGCCTTGTTAAGAAAGTACGGATGATCAATTTCAAAGAGGCCTTAGCCTTTGTTTACTATGGGGCTTTCTTAATCTTTCTCTTCTTAATTCTCATTTATTTTAAACCAGGTTTTATTCAACATTTTTGGGATTCTAAGGTCGAGCGGGTCCGGATCGAGCCCCCCACCCAATATGTCCACAAGGCCCAGATGAGTCGGATCAAAAATGCTCTTGAGATTTATTATTTGGAAAAGGGGAAGTACCCCTCTCAGCTTGAAGAACTGGTTTCAGCCCAATTGCTTCGCAAAAACGACCTCTTCTATCGAAAAGGAGTCTCCTATCAATATGAGTTGAAAGATGGGAGATATTTTTTGAAACATTGAGGTTGCTCAATTCCTTTTGTCAACTTCCCTTCTACTCCAAACCTGAGAGCCAAATAGTGATAGAGAGACCATCCCCATTTGATAAGATTCTAATTCTGGATTTCGGGTCCCAATATACCCAACTCATTGCCAGAAGGGTGAGAGAATGTCAGATTTATAGCGAGATTCACCCTTACTTTATAAGGATCGATGAGATTCGATCGTTATCGCCCAAAGGGATCATCCTCTCCGGAGGACCGGCCAGTGTTTATGCGAAGGGGGCGCCTCGATGCGATCCCAGGGTCTTTGAGATGGGAATCCCTATCTTAGGAATCTGCTTTGGGATGCAGTTAATCGCCCAGCAGTTAGGGGGGAGAGTCATCCCTTCTGAGAAGAGGGAGTATGGGAAGGCAAAGTTGACCCTCGAACACGATGGAGAACTTTTTAAAGGGGTTGGAAGGAAGGGAAGCCAGATTCAGGTCTGGATGAGCCATGGAGATCAAGTCCACACAATGCCTTCTGGATTTCAGGCGATTGGACGTTCAAGGAATACCCCGTTTGCGGCTATCGAAGATAGCCGGAGGAAGATTTATGGTCTTCAGTTTCACCCGGAAGTTCAACATACTCGAAAAGGCACAGAGATGATTAGAAACTTTCTCTTCTCGATCTGTGGGTGTAGACGCCTTTGGACGATGAATTCATTTCTAAAACAGACAATCCTCGGACTACGGGAAAAGATTGGGAGAGGAAAGGTGATCTGTGCTTTAAGTGGAGGGGTCGATTCCACGGTCGTGGCCCTCCTTCTTCACCGCGCAATAGGGGATCAGTTGAAGTGTATTTTTGTGAACAATGGTCTTCTTAGGAAAGGGGAGGCTTCACAGGTCGTCCGTCTCTTTCGTCAACATTTCCAAATCCCCTTGATTTATGTCGACGCCGAGGTCCCCTTTTTAAACACCTTAAAGGGGGTGGTCGACCCTGAAGAGAAACGAAAGAGGATCGGAAAGAAGTTCATCTCCATCTTTGAAAGGGAGGCACGGAAGATCGGTGGAGTGAAGTTTCTGGCCCAGGGAACCCTTTACCCCGATGTGATTGAAAGCATCTCTTCGAAGGGCCCCTCTGCCACCATTAAAAGCCATCATAATGTAGGTGGATTACCTGAAAAGATGAAGTTAAAGCTGGTGGAGCCTCTGCGGGAACTCTTTAAAGATGAAGTGAGGAAATTGGGAAAAATCTTGGGTCTTCCTGAGGAGGTGAATCGGCGTCAACCTTTTCCAGGTCCTGGACTGGCCATCCGGATCATCGGGGAGGTGACCAAAGAGAGATTGGAAATTTTGAAATCAGCCGATGAGATTGTCTTAGAAGAAATGAAAAAATGGAATTGGTTGGATCAGGTTTGGCAATCCTTTGCGATTTTGCTCCCGATTAAGACCGTAGGAGTGATGGGGGACGAAAGAACTTATGAAAACGTTATTGCCTTAAGGGTGGTGAGAAGTCAGGATGGAATGACCGCGGACTGGGTCCGTTTGCCCTATCAAATCTTGGAGCAACTCTCCAGCCGAATCATCAATGAGGTCAAGGGGGTCAATCGGGTGGTTTACGATATCAGCTCAAAACCCCCGAGCACGATTGAATGGGAATAAAGGGGGGTCGATTAACTTTGAATAGGGGGTTGATCAGAAAGGGATGAAATCATCCCCGCTAAAGGTTGCGGGGCTCTCTCAAAGGGTTAAGGCAAGGAATGGAACATACCGATTTTGTTCATCTCCACCTTCACAGCCAGTATAGTCTGTTGGATGGGGCTATCCGTTTTGAAGATTTATTTGAGACCGCCAAGAAATTTCGAATGAAGGCCCTGGCCCTAACCGATCATGGGAACATGTTCGGGGTGATTGAGTTCTATCAAATGGCGATCAAACAGGGCATTAAACCGATCATCGGATGTGAGGTTTACGTCGCCCCTCATAGTCGATTTGAAAAGAAAGGGGGGGAACCCGGAGGGGAGGGAGTCTATCACCTTACCCTCTTGGTGAAGAATCGGACAGGCTATTTTAACCTCATCAAACTGGTCAGCCTGGCCTATCTTGAAGGATTCTATTATAAACCCAGAGTCGACAAACAGCTCCTCAGCCAATATAACGAAGGCCTGATTGCGCTCAGCGGTTGTTTAAAGGGCGAGATTCCGATTTATGCCAGCCGAGGGGAGATGCGAAGAGCGATTCAGGTCGCTGAAGAATACAGGAAGATATTTGACCGAAATCGCTTCTATATCGAAATTCAAAACAATGGTATCGAGGACCAACTCCTTCTCAACGAGCGCCTCCTTGAGATCAGCCATCAATGTGGCATTCCTATTGTCGCTACGAATGATTGCCACTACCTCCGCCGTGAAGAAGCCCGTGCCCATGAAGTTCTCCTCTGCATCCAGACCGGGAAGACCCTCCAGGATAGTGATCGGATGAAATTCTCAACGGATGAGTTCTATTTTAAATCCCCTGAGGAGATGGTCAGGCTCTTTCAAGATCACCTGGAGGCGATCTCCAACACCCTTGAGATTGCAGATCAGTGCAATCTGGAACTGAAATTCGAGGAGAAGCATATCCCCAAGATCTCGGTTCCTGCCGGAGAGACCCTGGACAGTTATCTGGAAAAAGTTGCCCGAGAGGGGTTGGAAAGAAGGTTAGCCTCCCGCGAAAAGGGAGATCGTCAAAGAGGTTCTCAATACTGGACCAGACTCGAAGAGGAGTTGAAGGTGATCAAGTCCATGGGCTATTCAGGCTATTTTTTAATCGTTGCGGATTTCATTAATATGGCCAAGCGAGGAGGAATACCCGTAGGCCCCGGCAGAGGATCGGCCGCTGGGAGTCTGGTTGCCTATGCCCTGAACATCACGGACTTAGACCCGATTGAGTATGATCTGATCTTCGAAAGATTTCTTAACCCTGGGAGAAAAAGCAGTATGCCGGATGTGGACGTAGACTTCTGCATGGAGGGTCGAAACGAGGTGATTCAGTATGTGATGGAAAAGTATGGGAAAGAGAATGTAGCCCAGATTATCACTTTCGGGAAGATGCAGGCAAGAGCGGTCATCCGGGATGTGGGGCGGGTCATGGGCATGCCCTATGCCGAGGTGGATCGAATTGCTAAACTCATTCCTAACACCCCCAACATCACCCTCGATCAGGCCTTACAACAAGAACCCCAGTTGAAGGAGTTGATAAGGAGAGATCCCCGGGTGGAGTCTCTCTTTACCATTGCCAAATCCTTGGAAGGGTTAAACCGGCATGCCTCGACCCATGCCGCTGGCGTGGTCATCTCCAATAAGTCCTTGATGGAATATCTTCCCCTTTATCGAGGTCAGGACGGAGAGGTGATGACCCAATATTCCATGAAGGATGTTGAAAGGATTGGCCTAGTGAAGTTTGACTTCTTAGGCCTCAAGACCCTCACCGTAGTGGACCAGACGGTTCGAATGATTGAGAAGGGAAGGGGGATAAAGATCGACCTCTCAAAAATTCCTCTCAACGATCCGAAGACCTTTAGCCTTCTGTCTTCAGGGTCTACGCTTGGTATCTTTCAGCTTGAAAGTTCAGGGATGAAGGATCTGCTTGTGAAATTGAAACCTGAGAATTTTAAAGAGATCGTTGCTCTGGTGGCCCTCTATCGCCCAGGTCCTATTAAGAGTGGGATGGTGGAGGAATTTATTAAACGAAGGGATGACCAAACTCATATTCGATATGAGATTCCAGAACTGAAGGAGATCTTGAGGGACACCTATGGGGTGATCGTCTATCAGGAACAGGTGATGCGAATTGCAAGCTCTCTGGCCAATTTCAGTTTGGAGGATGCGGATATCCTTCGGAGGGCCATGTCAAAGAAAGATCCGAAGGAGATGGAGATGCAGAAAGAGAAGTTCATCCAGGGGGCAAAAAAGAATCGAATTCCTTTGGCCAAAGCAGAAAAGATCTTCGATCACATGTCTAAATTTGCAGAGTATGGGTTTAATAAGTCTCATAGTGCGGCTTATGCGTTGATCGCTTACCAGACCGCCTATTTAAAAGCCCATTATCCCATAGAGTTTATGGCGGCCTCCCTCACCAGTGAGGTCCAAAATGCAGATAAAATTGTTAAATATATTGCTGAGTGTCGGGAGATGGGAATCGATATTCTTCCTCCGGACATCAACGAAAGCTTTAGAGATTTTACCGTGGTGGGGAACAAGATTCGATTTGGGCTGGCTGCGGTGAAGAATGTGGGCGACGCCGCAATCGAGGCGATCCTCAAAGAGAGGGAAGAAGGGGGAAGATACAGATCCCTTTTAGATTTCTGTCGGAGGGTTGATTTGAGAAAGGTGAATCGAAGGGTGATCGAAAGTTTGATTAAATGCGGGGCGTTCGACTTTTCTAAGAGACACCGTTCCCAGATGCTGACCGTCCTGGAAGACCTCCTTGAAGAGTCCCAATGGGCTCAACGGAAAAAAGAAGGGAATCAGTTGAGTATGTGGGCTCCTCTCCCAGAGGAAGGGGGAGTTCGATATCCAGAGATCGATGAATTCCCTGAGGCCCAACTGATCGGCTTTGAAAAAGAGACCATTGGATTTTACATCTCCCGTCACCCCTTGATGCGTTACCAAGAGGAGATTAAAAAATTTACTGATCAGGACTCCTCAACCCTTCTCCAGTTACCCAACGGGTCTGAGGTGAGGCTCGTTGGACTGGTGAGCGGACTAAAAGAGATTGTTACAAAAAAAGGAGATCGAATGGCCTTTTTGACTTTGGAAGATCTAAAAGGGTTTGTAGAAGTGATTCTCTTTCCCGAAGTCTTTAAATCCTCGATGAATTATTTGAGGGGAGGGATGCCTCTGTTGGTCCGGGGAACTCTCGATCTTTCCGAAGAACAGATCAAGGTCAAAGGGATAGACATAAAACCTCTTTCGGAGATCTCTTTAACCACTCCCCCAGCCCTTCACCTTAGAATCCCCATCGCCTCCCTAAAAAAAGGACAGTTGGAACAGTTGAGAGAGATTCTCTTGGAACATCCAGGATCTACCCCTGTCTTCCTCCATTTGATGGATGGAAATCAACAGGAAACCGTGATTGCTCCTTCCGAGGATTATCGGGTAGATCCCTCCCCAGGTCTTCAGAATGAGATTAAGAATCTTTTGGGAGGGGTGGACCTCTTCCTCAAATAGGGTGGCAAAAACCATGGTCAGGCACTTTCTGGATTTTGAAAAACCGATTATCGAATTAGAAAGAGAGATAGAGTATCTCAAGAGATTCTCGAGGGATAAAAGGGTTCACCTCGATGAACAATTGAAGCATCTTGAGGAGAAACTTCATCGGCTTCAGAAAGAGATTTTTTCAAATCTAACAGGCTGGCAGATCACCCAACTGGCCAGGCATATCGATCGGCCTAGAACCTTCCACTATCTTCAAACGATTTTTGAAAACTTTATTGAACTTCATGGGGACAGAGCCTTCGGGGATGACCCTGCCATCATCGGTGGGATTTCGAAATTTAATGGAAGATCGGTAGTCTGCATCGGGCATCAGAAGGGAGCGGACGCGAAAGAGATGGTTTACCGAAACTTTGGGATGCCCCATCCTGAAGGGTATCGAAAGGCTTTAAGATTAATGAAGATGGCTGAAAATTTCCAAAAACCTATCATTACCTTCATTGATACTCCAGGTGCTTATCCTGGTGTAGGGGCTGAGGAGAGAGGACAAGCGGAGGCCATTGCCCGAAACCTGAGGAGCATGGTTGCCCTTCGGACTCCGATCCTTACCCTTGTAATTGGAGAGGGAGGGAGTGGTGGGGCATTGGCCATCGGGATTGGAGATCGCATTTTGATGCTGGAGTATTCGATCTACTCCGTGATCTCTCCAGAGGGGTGTGCAGCCATCCTCTGGAAGGATGGAAAGAAAGGGGAGGTGGCGGCCGAGTCTCTGAGGTTAACTGCTCGTGATCTAAAGCAATTAGGAGTGGTTGATGAAGTCGTCGCTGAACCTTTGGGAGGGGCCCATCGAGATCCCCTGGCGATGTCTGAGATTCTAAAAGAAGCAGTCGAACGAAATTTAAAAGAGATTGAAAAGATGAAGATCGATGAACTGTTGGAGTTGAGATACGAGAAGTTTCGAAAATTAGGAACCTTTATCGAAAATAAGGAAGGATAAGACGAGCTCTTCCTAAGACCCAAAGATGCCACGGAAGATTCAGGTCCTGCCAGAATCCATTACAAAAGCCATTGCAGCCGGAGAGGTGGTTGAACGGCCTGCCTCAGTGGTCAAGGAGTTGATGGAGAATTCCATCGATGCGGGGGCCACAGAGGTCGTTGTCGAGTTGAAGATGGGAGGACTCCACTTAATTCGTGTTCAGGATAATGGGGAGGGGATCGAGCCCGAAGACCTTCCTCTCGCACTCCAACGATATGCCACCAGCAAATTGAAAACCCTCGAGGATCTTTACCAAATCACCACCTTAGGGTTTAGAGGCGAGGCCCTTCCCAGTATTGCGTCCGTCTCCAAGATGACGATTAAGACCCGGGTCAGGGATTCCATCGTGGGGACAAAAGTCCTCTGTGAGGGTGGGGTCATAAAAAATATCTCATCCGTTGGGGGTCCGGTCGGAACAGAGATCGAAGTTAAAAGTCTCTTCTACAATGTGCCGGTCAAAAGGAAGTTTTTGAAATCAATTCCTTCAGAGCTTCGACAATCCATGAACCATTTTCTCAGATTGAGCCTCTCTCACCCTACCATCTCTTTTAAGTTGATCCATGAAGGTCGAATCCTCCAAGACCATTTGGGAACAGATTCCTTAAGGGTTCGAATTGAATCGGTTCTGGGAAGGGAGGCCTGGGAGCAGATGAAGCCTTTTGAATTTGAAGACGGAGAGATCAGGGTCTTGGGATATGCAAGCCTTCCAACTTTTTCAAAAAGGACAGCAGAGGGAATCTATCTCTATGTGAACCAGCGGGGGATTAGGGACCGCCTCCTTTATAAGGCTATCCTTGAGGCCTATCGACATCTCCTCCCAGGAGGGAGGTATCCTGGGGTTGTGCTTTTTATCTCCCTTCCTCCTTCTTCAGTAGATGTGAATGTCCATCCGACCAAAGCCGAAGTGAAGTTTAAGGACCCAGAGAGGGTTTATCAGGGGGTGGTGCGGGCTCTCCGCTCCCTTCAAGAAAAAGAGATTCGATATGAAGAGCGGAGGGGTTCCACGAAATCCTTGGAAATCAAAGAAGAGTTTCTTCCTTCTTTTGGAAACTCCTCCCTTTTTGATCCTTCATTAGGGTTAGGAAAAGAAAAAGAAGATTTTCTTGAGGAAAGAATTGATCCAAAACCGTGGTCTAAACCCCATGAACTTCCCAGAATTGTCGGACAGGTTCAGGGGACCTACATCCTCTGTGAGGAAGAGAGGGGATTAATCTTTATTGACCAACACGCTGCTCACGAAAGGGCCCTCTTTGAGAGATTTAAAAGGGAGGTGGACACCCATTCTTTCTCCATCAATCGATTTCTTGTCCCGATCAGCCTTGAGTTCTCTGCGGAAGAGTCCTTTCTCCTCACGAGTTATCTTGAAAGGCTCCAGAAGATGGGATTTGAGATTGATCCCATAGGAAGAGACGTCTTTGCCCTCAGGGCGATCCCCTCTTTTTTCGAACCCAAGGAGGCCAAAGAATTGATCCGTCATGTCTTAGAGGAGTTGGCAAATTTTAGAGAAGGGGAGGCGATGGAGGAGGAGGTTGAGACCATTCTGGTCGCCATGGCCTGCCATTCTGCCATCCGCGCAAACTTTCCCCTTAGGAAAGAGGAGATGGAAGAACTGGTGAAATCTCTTTATCCGTTTGACCTTTCCATGACCTGCCCCCATGGAAGGCCGATCTTCTTTCTCGTTCGAGAGAAAGACCTGGCAAAACAGTTCAAGAGGAGTTCTCCTTGAAGAGGGAGTCTTCCTCATTGTTCAGACCATACTTTTCTAACCGATAACGCATGGAACGAAAATTGATATGGAGAAGTTCCGCAGCCTTCTTCTTAATCCCCTTTGTCTTGTCCAGGGCTTTAAGGAGAAGGGTTCTCTCCAAATCCTCCACCACGCGTTCAAGGTCAATCCCCTCCTGGGGAATTTCCAGGTCAAATAATCCTTTCTTCATCGAAGGTTTTTCATTCAAATAGGAGTGGAGGTTCTGGGGAGAGAGTTCCATGCCTGTTTCCAAGGCAACCGCCCTTTCAATAATGTTCTGTAACTCTCGGACATTACCGGGGTAATCATACTGGAGCAAGATTTGAAGGGCCTCGGGAGAGATCTTGGTGATCTCCTTATTGAGTTCTTTAGAATATTTTTTCAAAAAATATTCCGCCAGGAGGGGAATATCCTCCCTCCTCTCCCTAAGTGGAGGGAGTTTGATCTGAATGACATTGAGACGATAAAAGAGATCTTCTCGAAACCTTTTTTCTCTCACCGCCTCCTCCAGGTCCTTATTCGTAGCAGAGATGATTCGAACATCGACCCGGATGTCTTCAGTTCCCCCCACCCTCTTAAACTCCTTATCCTGGAGGACCCGAAGTAGTTTGACCTGCATCATGAGGGGAAGCTCGCTGATCTCGTCCAGGAAGATGGTCCCTTCATCCGCCACCTCGAAGAGTCCCTTTTTGGTGGCAATCGCATCGGTGAAAGCTCCCTTCATGTGTCCGAAAAGCTCACTCTCAATAAGCGATTCAGGGATGGCCCCGCAATTTAAGGTGAGGAAAGGCTTGTCCCTTCTGGGGCTGTTATAATGGATGGCCTTTGCCACCAATTCCTTTCCTGTACCGCTTTCTCCTGTGATCAGGATGTTTGTTTTGGTGGGAGAGACCTTCTCCAGAAGGTCATAGAGGTCTAACATCTTGGGGCTCTGACCAATGATGTTATCGAAATGGTAACGCTCCTTGACAACCTGTTTCAATAGGAGGTTCTCCTTCTGGAGTTGCTTCTTTTCCAGTGCATTCCGGATGATCAGTTTAATCTCATCCACCTTGAATGGCTTCGTGATGTAATCGTAAGCCCCCTCCTTCATCGCTTGGATCGCAGAGTCCGCGGAGGCATAAGCGGTAATCATGATGACAATGGTTTCAGGATTGACGCTCTTAATCTTTTTCAGGGCCGAAATCCCATCCAGTTTTGGCATTCGGATATCCAGGAGGATGAGGTCGAAGATGTCCTTCTCAATCATCTTGACGACCTCCTCCCCGTTGGAGGCCAGGGAGACTCGATATCCCTCCTTTTTAAGCATGATCTCCAAGAATTCCCTCATGCTTTGTTCGTCATCCGCGACTAAAATTTTATCCTTTGACATCAACCTCTTTCCTCCTAAATCAACTCCTTCTCGTTCAGTTGGCGGGTAGAAGGATGGTGAATGTAGAGCCTTTCCCCGGTTGACTCTCCACTTTGATCAACCCATGGTGATTCTCTATAATCTTATGAACAATGGAGAGGCCTAGACCCGTCCCTCCTTCCTTCGTCGTGTAAAAGGGCTCAAAGATCTTTTCCTTCTCTTTGGGATCAATTCCCTTTCCCGAATCGCTAAAGGAGACCTTTACCCATTCCTTCCCACCCTCCTCTTCTTTTTCTGAAAAAACGCCTCTCCAGAGATCACTCTCTTTTTCTATTTGAATGCGGATCTCTCCCCCATCGGCAATGGCCTGCGAGGCATTGAGAAGGAGATTCCAAAAAACCTGTTTCATCTGACCCGGGTCAATCCGTGCCTCGATCGGTGGATGAAGTGTTGGTCGAATCACATGTATCCCTTCTCGGTAGTGGGGAGAATGGGTGTACATTTCAATGGTTTCATTGAGAATCTTTTCTATCGCCACAGAGATTCGATTCGTCTGAGGAGGCTGGGCAAAGAGGAGAAAGTCAGTGATTAGGGCGTTAAGCCTTTCGGACTCCCTAAGGGTAATCTCCATGAGATGCCTTTGGGATGGGTCCAAGTCAAGTTCAGATTTAAGCATCTGAATCGATCCGCTCAACGAGGCCAAAGGGTTTCTAATCTCATGGGCCATTCCAGCAGCCAGCAATCCGATGGCAGCCATTTTGTCCATGCGTTTCATCTGCTCTTCCATCTCCTTAAATCTTGTGATGTCCTGGAAGATAAGCGTATAGCCAATGTGAGAGCCCTCAGGGTCCGTAAGAGGGGAGATGGAAAACCCCAAGTAGGTTTTCTTTCCATCCGAATGGCTGAGAATCATCTCAGACCGTTGATAGTCAGGGGGGAAAGGATCAAGGGATTTTCTTTTCACCTTTTCGATCGCCTCATGGATTTGAGGAAATAGGTCATAGATAGAGGTCTGATGCAGATCCTTTCCATCGCGGTTTAAAATCTTCTCGGCGGTTCGATTAAGAAAGTTGATCCTTCCATCAAGGCCAAGGGTCAGAAGACCACTGTCCAGACTCTGAATGATGTTGCGGTTAAAGGCCTCCAGTTGATCGTAATCCACCTGTTTTTGGAACAACTCCTTCTTCTTCTTCTTCAACTCCTCTGAAATGGCACTGCTTAAAAAGGCGACGATATAGAAAGCCGCCATATAGAGGATCAAGGAATAGAAGATTTGGCTTGGCTCATAGGAGAAGGGTTGTCCTAAAGGATTGACCCATTGATAGAGTTGGAGGACTAAAAGGAGGCCATACAACAAAGAGGAAAGGGAGGCGGAGAAGAATGCTCCTCGTTTATAAAAGAGGATACTGCTTCCAATGATCGAGAAGATATAGGTGATGGGAAAAAAACTTTCCTTTCCTCCTGTAAAATAGATCAAAAGGGTGATTAAGAGGTGATCGATGATGATTTGGGCAAAGGCGAATCTTCTCAGGTCTTTAATTCTTTTTAAGAGGAGAGCATAGAAGATGGTGACCAGATAGAAGAAACTGATAAAGTAATAGAAGGTTTGGGTTAAGGGGATGAAAAAATATTTTTTCTCAGAGACCTGGAAGATGAAGGTGATGGCCAGAAGAAGGGTGAGGATAATCACCCGACCAAGCATGAGGCCTTTGATATTCTTTAACATCTTTTAACCTCCCACCGCAGAGGCCATCTGGAAGATGGGGAGATACATTGAGATGACCACCCCTCCAATCACCACTCCTAAGAAGATCATTAAAAATGGTTCGAGGAGAGAGGTTAAATTCCCTACCGTAATATCCACCTCCTCTTCATAAAAATCTGCAATCTTGGCAAGCATGGAATCTAAGGCCCCTGTGGATTCCCCTACCGAGATCATCTGGATCACCATGGGAGGAAAGACACCGCTTCGGTTTAAGGGTTCGGCAATCGTCTCACCCTCTCGGATGCTGGCTCTTGCATTCAGAATGGCTGTTTCAATCGTCTTATTTCCTGAGGTCCTTGAGACAATGCTTAGTCCATCCAGAATGGGGACTCCACTGCTGACCAGAGTCCCGAGCGTTCTGGAAAAACGGGCTACAGAAATCTTTCTGAAAAGGTCTCCGAAGACGGGCAGTTTTAAAATCAGCCGATCAATCCAGGTTCTCCCATTTTCTGTCTGATAATATTTCCTAAAAAGATAGAGGAGAAGAAGGAGTCCCGGGATGACGATGAGGACATATTTCTTAATAAATTTACTGATGGTTAAAACGATGAGGGTGGGAAGGGGAAGCGACTGGCCAGCCTGTTTAAACATGGTTTCAAAAACAGGGATGACAAAGATCATCAGGATCATGACCACGATCACGGCCACTCCGACAATCGTGCTGGGATAAACCAAGGCCGATTTCACTTTCTTTTTCAATGCCTCTGCTTTTTCAATATAGTTGGCTAAACGGGTAAGGATGGTATCCAGAATCCCTCCTTCCTCCCCTGCCACGACAAGGTTTGTGTATAATTCATTAAAAGCAGTTGGGTGTTTTTTTAAAGCCCCTGCAAAGGTAGAGCCTCCTTCCACATCTTCCCGGATTTGACGGATGATCTCTTTAAAAGCCTTGTTTTCTTGTTGGGAGGCAAGGATTTCGAGGGATTGGACCAAAGGCAATCCTGCATCAATCATGGTGGCCAATTGTCGGGTAAAAATCGCGATCGACCTCTGCTTTACCTTTGGCTTTAAGAAGGGGAGGGAGATTTTAATCTCTTTTCCCTTAGACGAAATTTTGGTGGGGATGATGTTTTGCTGTCGGAGATGGATTCGAAGGGCCGCTTCATTGGGGGCTTCCATCTCCCCCTTTTTGACCGTTCCCTTTGTCGTCTTTCCTTCCCATTTATAGATTGGCATAATTTTCTTCCTTTTCTCGTCGGGTTAGGCTGTCCTCATCGGTCGTTCCTTTTTAGGGGAGACGATGCTTGAGGTGGTCAGCATCTGCCGAAATTCATCGAGGTTGTGACTCCTCTCCATGGCATCTTCGAGAGAGATGATATGGCGTTCAACAAGGGAAAGGAGGGCCTGGTTCATCGTCTGCATTCCAAATTTCGACTGGCCTACCTGCATAAGCGAATAGATTTGCTGAATCTTGTCCTCCCGGATGAGGTTTCGAATAGCAGGATTTGGGATCAGGACCTCCATGGCCAGCGCCCGTCCCTTTCCCCCCAATTTGGGGACGAGTTGTTGGGAGAGGATGCCTTCCAGCACGAAAGAGAGCTGGGTTCGAACCTGAGTCTGCTGGTGGGGAGGAAAGACATCGATGATTCGGTTGATCGTCTCCACACAGGAGTTGGTATGGAGGGTGGCAAAGGTGAGATGGCCTGTTTCTGCAGTGGTCAATGCTGCTTGAATGGTCTCGAGGTCTCTCATCTCACCGATGAGGATGATATCCGGGTCTTGACGGAGGATGTGTCGGAGCGCCGCTCCAAAACTCTTGGTATCAGAGTTCACCTCTCGCTGATTGACAATACAATTTTTATGGCGATGGAGATACTCAATGGGATCTTCAATGGTAATGATGTGGGCATTTCTCTCATTGTTGATTTTGTCAATCATCGCGGCGAGGGTGGTCGACTTTCCAGTCCCGGTGGGTCCTGTCACCAGAACCAGACCCTTTGGTTTTTTGATGAGCTCATTGACCACAGGAGGGATTCCTAATTCCGAGAAATTGAGGATGTCAAAAGAGATGGCCCGAAAGGCCCCGGCCACCGCACCTCTCTGCATGTAGATGTTACCCCGGAATCGACTCAATCCTTTGATCCCAAAGGAAAAATCCAATTCGTTCTCCTCCTCAAACTTATGTCTTTGGGCATCGGTCAGAACACTGTAGCAAAGCCTTTTTGTATCCGGTGCGGTAAGAATGGTATTGTCGAAACTCATCAATTTCCCATCGACCCGAAATTGAGGAGGGGCCCCCGTGGTGATATGAAGATCAGAGGCTTTCTTTTCAATCATCACCTCAAGTAATTTTTGTAATTCAATCATTCTTCTCCTCCTATTGGGATAAATATATTTAACGATCCTCCATTGTGGACCTCAGAACTTCCTCAATGGTGGTTAACCCCTCACGAATTTTGATGATTCCGCTCTGTCTCAATGTCTTCATCCCTAAGCGAATGGCTTCTTTTTTAATTTCGGAAGTAGAAGCCCTGGAGAGAATGAGCTCTTTCAACTCCTCCTTGAGGGGCATGACTTCATAGAGGCCGATTCGGCCTTTATATCCGGTTTGATTACAGATAGGACAGCCTCTTCCCTTATAGGTTGGAAAGGTTTTCACTTCATCTGGGGGAACCCCCAAGTCAATCAGCAGTTGAGGATGGACTTTGATTGGTTCTTTACAATCGGTACAGATCTTTCGAACGAGACGTTGGGCGAGGATGCAGATCACTGCCGACGAAATAAGAAAGGGTTCGATCCCCATATCGATCAGACGCGTGATCGTCCCTGGGGCATCATTCGTGTGGACCGTGCTTAAAACCAGATGCCCTGTTAAGGCAGCTTGAACCGCGATCTGGGCCGTTTCAAAGTCCCGAATCTCACCGACCATGATGATGTCGGGGTCTTGACGTAGGAAGGCACGAAGGGCAGAAGCAAAGGTGAGGCCGATTTCTTCGTGCATCTGGACCTGATTGATTCCCATAAAGTTGTATTCAATCGGGTCTTCTGCGGTAACAATATTTTCTGTCTCTTTATTCAGTTCTGAGAGGGCGGAATAGAGGGTCGTGGTCTTTCCGCTTCCGGTGGGTCCGGTCACCAGAATCATTCCCACCGGTTTTGAGATGGCGTTCTTAAAATCCCTTAAAGAGGATTCTTCAAATCCCAGTTTGGTCATATCCAATTGCAATGCCGATTTATCCAGAAGTCTGAGGACCACCTTTTCACCAAAAAGGACAGGAATGGTCGAAACCCGGAAGTCCATTTCACGGGTGGGACTGAGGCGAAGCTTAATCCTTCCATCCTGTGGAAGTCGTTTCTCTGCGATATCCAGTTTGGCCATGATTTTTAGTCGGGAAACAATGGCATTTTTAATCTGAATGGGAAGGGTCATCTCTCGCCTCATCACGCCATCGATGCGATATCGGACACGGAAACTCCTCTCATAAGGCTCAAAATGGATATCGCTTGCTCCCACCTTTATCGCCTTGAGCAGGATTCCATTGACAATCTTGATAATTGGCCCTTCATCTCCGCTTACTTCCTCATAGGGACTGGATTCTTCAACCACTTCGATATTGTCCACTGCCCCATGGACCAAGGCATCGAAATCCTCTACATTAATCGCCTCTTCGTCAAAGGACACTGCATCGTTCGAATTCTTATCCTCCTCAAGGGTATAGTCTGCAGGCTGAAAGGAGATAGACCCCATTCCCGCAACACCTCCGCCTCCCCCATAATACTTTTTGATCGCATCGATAATCTCTGTTTCTGATGCCACCACTGGTTCAACATTGAACCCCGTCATAAATTTAACTTCATCGATGACTAAGATGTTGCTGGGATCTGCCATGGCAAGGGTTAATTTAGGGCCGACACGGTTAATCGGGATAATGAAGTATTTTTTTGCCGTGCTGGAGGGAATCAACTTGATCACATTTGGATTGATCTCGATCTTAGAAATTTTGACGGAGGGAACCCGGTACTGCGCACTTAAGAAGGATAAAAGTTCATCCTCTTTAATATAGCCCAATCGAATCAGGTTTGATTCAAGGCGACCTCCTTTGACTTTCTGTTCCTCTTGGGCCTTTTTTAGTTGTTCTAAGGTAATAAAATTTCTTTTGAGAAGGAGCTCTCCTAAACGTTCACTCAAGGTTAAGACCTCTTTGGTTTCTTATTATTTTTATTAAAATATTAAAAAATGAAAATTTTTGTCAAGTCCAAATAATTGTAAGCAAAATAAGTGCCAAATTTTGTCAATTTTTAACTATTTGAATTTAAAGAGATTTTTATTTTATCTCCCTTTTTCCAGTTTTTTTAAAAGGACAAAATCGGTTTAAACTGATAAATAATTATCCAATTGGTTTCCTAAACTTTTTCCAGTTTAAAGTTCTTTAGGTGGGATGGGGGGAGGGGTAATTTAACGATAAAGGTGCTTCCTTTTCCCAATTCACTCTCAACGGTAATCTCACCCCTATGGGCCTCAACAATCCATTTGCAGATGCTTAGTCCTAAACCAGTTCCTCCCGCTTCTCTGGATCGAGCTTTGTCCACCCTATAAAATCGGTTAAATATTTTAGTTTGATCCTCCTTAGAAATTCCAATTCCTGTATCTGAAAAAATTATTTTTGCATAGGACTCTCCCTCTTTTTCCGAAGAAATAGAGACATTCTTCTTCTCGTTTATAGATTCTTTGCTTAAAGTGATGTGGAGAGACCCTCCCTCCTCTGTATACTTTATTCCATTTTCAATAAGATTTAGGAAGAGTTCCCTGATTCGGAGTCCGTCGCCAATTATGTGAATATTTTCAGAGTGATTGGAAGTTCCTATCGCAATGTTTTTTACCTTGGCCAATAGACTCATCTGACTGACCACCTCATTTAAAATTTCTGTAAGATTGATTCGTTCATGTTTTAGTTTGATTTCGCCCATCTCCGCTTTTGAAAGCAATAAAAGGTCTTCAACAATCTGGGACATTCGATTAATTTCTTCTAAATTGCTTCTGAGAACCTGCTGATAGTCCTGGAGGCTCCTTTCTTTTCGAAGGGCAACTTCGACTTCACCTTTGAGAATGGTTAAAGGGGTCTTTAATTCATGGGAGGCATCTGCCGTAAACTGTTTGACCTGCTGGAAAGATTGATCCAGTCGGGAAATCATCTCATTAAAGGTCTCAATCAATCTTGAGATCTCATCTTTTACCTTGGGCGGTTCGATCCTCTTGTCGAGATTATGAGACGTGATTTCCCGAGCGGTTTGGGTAATTCGGTCAACCGGTTTTAAGGCCTTATTGGCAAGGAATTGCCCACCTAAACTTGCAATCATCAAGGCAGAGGGGACAGCGATGATGAGAATGATCAGGAGGGTATTGAGGGCATCCTCTACCTCTTCAAGGGAAGAGGCAACCTGAATGATCTTGGTGACTTGATTATGTTCGACCACTGGAAAGGTGAGGATGCGGAGAGGGGTATTTCCAAAAACCCGATTGGTTTCATAAGTAAAGAGGCCCTTCGAGGCATTTTTAAGGGCATTCAAACTGATAGGAAGTTGAACGTTTCTCAAATTTTCAGATTTTCGACCAATTCTGCCTGATTCATCCAAGACCTGTATAAATTTTCCAATGGGTTTAAGTTTCATTGAGGATTCGAGTGTTTGATCAATATTCCCAAAACTGAATTTCGATAGTGGAGAAATAGACTCTGAGGCAATCAATTCCGCCAATGACCTCAACTTATTATCCACATCCTGATGAAGGCTTTTAGAGAGGGTGAAGTATAGGAAACTGCTGAAGGAGATTAACAGGATTCCCAAAATTAGAACATACCATAGGGTGAGTTTAAATCGAATACTCCCGAAGTGCATCTATTCCCTTTTGGCTTCATGTTTGGTGGCAGAGAGAATGTAGCCAACTCCTCGAATCGTGTGGATGAGTTTGGGCTCAAAATCCTTATCGATCTTTTTCCGGAGATAATTGACATAGACATCCACCACATTGGTCATGGTATCGAAGTTTGAGTCCCAGACATGTTCAGAAATCATGGTTCGTGTAAGGACCCTATCGGGGTTTCTCATAAAATATTCTAATAAGGCGTATTCTTTACTGGTAAGTTCAATTTCTTTACCCCTGCGAGTCACTTTATGGGTAATTGGAGAAAGGGTTAGATCGCCCACTTTTAACAGGGGTTCTTTCTCCACTCTTTCACGTCTTAAGAGTGCCCTGATCCTGGCTAAAAATTCTTTGAATTCAAATGGTTTTGTTAGATAATCGTCACATCCTGAATCCAGCCCTCTTACGATGTCTTCAACGGTGTCCTTTGCTGTTAACACCAGAACCGGGGTATTGATCCCTTTATCTCGAATTCTTTTTAAAACCTCCAAACCATCTATTTTGGGAATCATCAGATCCAGGACGATTAAATCATATTCATTGACCTCCGCCATATAGAGACCGGTCTCACCATCATAAGCGGTATCAACGGCATAATGTTCTTCCTCGAGACCCTTTTTGATGAAACTGGCTACTTTTTTTTCGTCCTCAACAACAAGTATCTTCATTTTGTCCTGTTTTGAACTGGCGAGAATTCAATAACATTATAAATTTAAAATAAAAAATTGCAATAAAATTATTTAGGGCCCAATATTTTGGAAAGGTAATCTCACCCCCCTTTTTTAAAAAATTACCCTAAACTCTGCCTTTTGGAAAAGCAACCTCAAAATTCCCCCCTTAGGGGGACGAGGGGGGATTTTATTTACAGCCCTGAATTCTTGAAAATCTCCTCTATCCCCTCTTTGTCAAAGAGGGGAAATGATGAAATTCCCTAAACTACCGTAATTAAAATTATCATAATAGGGATATGGTTCCTCCATAACAAATTTACTTTGACACCTTGACACTCCATCTTAACTTTGTTAGCATTTTTGAAATTTTTAAACCAAAGGAATATCCTTGATTAAATTGGCAGGAATCCAGATCTCCTGTTCTGAAGAAAAAGAACGAAATATAGAAAAGGCGATCCAATTTGCAAAGATTGCTATCGAGAAGGGGGCCCATATCCTCTGTTTTCAGGAGTTGTTTTCAACTCATTGGTTCCCAAGAGAGATGGACAAACGTCACTTTTTATTGGCAGAAACGACGGAGGGCCCGACCATCCTGAGGATGAAGAGGTTAGCAAAGGAGTTTGAAGTTGTCCTCATCTGTCCTATTTTTGAAGAGGGTGAAGAGGGGAGATATTATAACTCCGCTGTGGTCATTGATGCAGATGGAGAGACCTTGGGTTGTTATCGAAAGATCCATATCCCTCAAATCCCTCTCTGGGAGGAAAAATTCTATTTTTCTCCTGGAAATCTTGGGTTTCCTGTCTTTAAAACAAAGTTTGCTGTCATTGGGGTCCAGATCTGTTGGGACAATTTCTTTCCCGAAGGTTCAAGAATCTTGGCCCTTAAAGGGGCTCAGATTATCTTTTCTCCAACCGCTGCGGCCTTTGCCTCCCAGAGAAAATGGGAAACCATGATTTCAAGCCATGCGATTTCCAATGGACTCTATATGTTCAGGGTGAATCGGGTAGGAAGTGAGGAGAAGCAGGATTTCTATGGCCGATCGTTTTGCGTCTCCCCAGAAGGAGAATTTTTAGATAAACCGACAGGGATGAAAGAGGCTATTGCCCTGATCGAAATCGACCTAAAAAAAATTGAAAAGGTAAGGAGGGAATGGCCATTCTTTAAAGACCGAAGACCTGAGGTTTATCAGGAGATCTCTTAAAAGAAAGCAGGTGGTTGAGGCTACGATGAAAAAAAAGAATTTTTTTAAAGAATACATTGAACCCATTGTCATTGCAATCCTCATTGCGATTTTCATCCGGACATTTATTGTTCAAGCCTTTAAGATTCCTTCGAGTTCAATGGAACCGACCCTGTTAGTAGGAGACCATATCCTGGTTAACAAATTTATCTACGGAGTAAAAATCCCTTTTATAGAAAAGAAACTCTTTTCCTATAAGACTCCAAAAAGAGGGGATATCATTGTCTTCATCTTTCCCAAAGACCGGTCTAAGGATTTTATCAAGAGGGTGATTGCTCTGGAAGGGGAAAAGGTAGAGATGGTCCAAAATAAGATCTACATTAATGATAAATTGATCGACGACCCATGGGGGCACTATGCTGAACAGGGTAACCTCAGGAGGTTTTTCCCACCAGTAGATCGTTATGGACCTTATGTGGTTCCTAAGGATTCTCTTTTTGTCTTGGGGGATAATCGCGACAATAGCCAGGATAGTCGTTTTTGGGGATTTGTCCACCTCAATGAGGTGAAAGGAAAGGCCTTCATCATCTATTTTTCTCTGGATTGGAATGCCCCGAGCCTTTTGGATAAGGTTCGATGGGTCCGATTGGGAAAACTGGTTCGTTAATCTAAAAGGCTCTGCTTAAAGACATTCTCCTTTGACCACTCAATATCCTTTTGAATCTGTTCAATCAGTTGGGAGGGGGAATCAAAGCGAATTTCATCACGAATCCTTCTTCGAAATTGGATTTCGACCTCTTCCCCATAGATTTCCTTATCGAAATTCAAAATGTAAACTTCTACAGAGAGATGTTCTGAATGAGGGGAGAAAGTAGGATTGGATCCAATGTTAGCGAGTCCCTGGAGGGACATCTGTTTCCAGATGACGTCCACCGCATAAACCCCATTCTTCGGATAAACCCCTTCTTGAATTTGAAGGTTCGCGGTTGGAAAACCTAAGGTCTTTCCTCTTCTTGCCCCTTCCACTACCCTTCCAATCATAGGATAATTTCTCCCCAGTAACTTTGATGCCTGTTCGACTTGCCCCTCTTTGATCAACTCTCTTATCTTCGAACTGCTGACAATGGTCTCCCCAATCTGTATCGGTTCCACTACCTCCACCTCGAAATGAAAGCGTTTGCCTGCGTGAAGAAGGGTTTGTGCATCCCCCATTTGATTCCTGCCGAAATGGTAATTATAACCGATGACGATTTTTTTGACTTTGATCTTGGCTAACAAAATGTCTTGGATAAAGGCATCTGGAGAGATTTCTGAAAATTGGGTTGTAAATTCGATACAGAGCACGGTTTCGATTCCGGATTTTTCAATGAGCATCATTTTCTTTCTAAATGGAGTAAGAAGGGGAAGAAACCTTTCAGGGGCAAGAATTCTAAGGGGGTGGGGTTCAAAGGTGATGACAAGGCCTTCTCCATGATATCTTTGTGCTTCCTCCTTAACCCTTGAAAAAATCTTTTGATGGCCCAAGTGGACTCCATCGAAGTTTCCAAGGGTGACGACCGGATTCAAAAAAGACCTTTTCAAATGGTCTATTCCAACAATGATTTCCATCTTTTTTAAGAATGGCGTATAAACCCTATATCCCATCAGGGATGGGTGGTAAATACTTCTTAAATGTGACTCCAGGCTTCAGTACCTTAAATCAGTAACTCCAGGCTTCAGTACCTTAAATCAGTAACTCAGGGCTTCAGCCCTGATGGGTTCCAAAATCTCTTTGCAAAAACTTGACTTTTTATAAAAAAATATAAAATAATAGAGCATTGTTTTCAAACGGTGGATTTAATTCTTCAGGCCGAAGTGGCGGAATTGGAAGACGCGCTAGATTCAGGGTCTAGTGAGGAATAGCCCTCGTAGGGGTTCGAGTCCCCTCTTCGGCACCATATTCATAATTCCTTCCTTCCAGTTCGGTTTTCTACCTTGTCTTTGAAGAAAGGTTCAAATCAAGTTTGAAGAAATCTGCAGAAGGGGTCATCTGTGAAGGGGGTTGCTGGAAAGGAATTGTCCCTTCCTTAAAACATTCGAGAAAAGCCTCTTTTCCCACACCGATTTGACCTGTTTCTGGATTGACCTTAAAAAATTCAATTCCCTCTGGAATAGGAAAATTCTTTATGGGATTGTCTTTTAATGCCTTTGACATAAAGGAGACCCAGATCGGGGAGGCAGCCCTTGAACCGGTTTCGTTCTCACCGAGGGAGCGCTCTTCATCAAAGCCCGTCCAGACACCTGTAATGTATTCAGGGGTATAACCAATGAACCAGGCATCCATGAATTGGTCGGTTGTACCGGTTTTTCCTGCTACTGGTCTTCCAAGCGTTTTGGCTCGCCATCCTGTCCCATGTTGGACCACCCCCATTAAGAGCGAGGTCATGATGTAGGCAGTTTGTGGACTGATCACAGGTTCCCCATTGGCGGATTCGCTCGGATAGTTTAGCGGGAGGTTTTCCTCCAGGAGGTTCCCATCTCGATCCAGTATCTTTTTAATAAAAATGGGTCTAAAAAGCCGACCCTGATTTGCAAATACCGCATAGGCCTTGGTCAATTCATAGAGAGAAAGAGAGGAGGATCCAAGAGCCATGGAGAGGTTGTGATGGAGTGGAGAGGAAATTCCCATCTTCTTTGCATACTCGATAATATAGTCCACCCCAACATCTTGTGCTACCTTTACCGTAACAATATTGATGGAATGAGCAAGTGCATTTCTGAGGGTGGTGGGCCCATAAAAATTGTCCTCAAAGTTCTTGGGCTTCCACTTTTGATTTCCCCATTCAAAAACAATCGGTGAATCAACTACGATTGAAATGGGAGTATATCCTTTATCCAAGGCAGAGGCGTAAACAATTGGTTTAAATGCAGACCCTGTTTGCCTTCGAGCCTGGGTCGCCCGATTAAATTGGCTCTTTTTAAAGTCCCTCCCTCCCACCATCGCCTTGAGATAACCTGTCTCTAGACTAAAACAGACCAGTGCCCCCTCGGGAGTCGTTGGGTTATTTAGAGAGGGAAATTTCTGCCTCCGTTCGATCTCTTTTAACCCCGATTCAATGGCTTCCTGAGCCGCTTTCTGTAAATTGAGGTCAAGGGTGGTATAAACAAGGAGGCCTTTCTTATAAAGGGCCTCTTTCCCATATTTCTCTTCAATGTATTTTCTTACATATTCGACAAAATGAGGGGCTTTATCTAAAAAAGGATTCTGTTTGCTCTTCAGGGAGATAGGAGTCTTTAATGCCTTTATGTATTCCCCATAAGAGATCATGCCTTCTTCGAGCATCCGATTAAGGACATAGGTCTGTCTTCTCTTGGCATGTTCAGGATGTTGATAGGGTGAGTTTTTCGAAGGGGCTTTAGGGAGACCTGCCAGAAGCGCAGACTCTGAAAGGTTAAGTTCCTCCACGGGTTTCCCGAAATAGACCTCTGCAGCAGTGCCCACTCCATAGGCCCCATGTCCCAGGTAGATCTGGTTCAAATACAGATAGAGAATCTCCTCTTTGCTGAGATATTTTTCGATTCGATAAGCCAATAGGGCTTCGCGAATCTTTCTTATGAACTTTTTTTCGGGGGATAGGAGGAGGGATTTGACCACCTGCTGGGTGATCGTACTTCCCCCCTGAACAATCTCTCCAGAGAATATATTTCTATAGAGGGCCCTCAAAATAGCCATATAATCCAGACCCTTGTGCTGGAAAAATCGAGCATCTTCCCCTGCCACAAAGGCCTGGATGAGGTGGTAGGGCATTCTTTCTAAGGAGACCACTTCCCGTTTTTCCATAAAAAATTCACCGATGGGTTCTCCCTCCTCAGAAAAAAGTTTGGTGATGGTTGGGAAATGATAGTTTTTTAAGGCCTCGATACTTGGAAGACCCTGAGAGAAATAAAAATAGGAGGCCATTCCAAAGACCATGGTGGCGGTAATGAAGGTCATGGCAAGGATAATGGCCAGCCTAATTCTTTTTTCAAGGCGGTTAGGTTTTTTAGGCTTCATCCCCCAGTCACCCTATAATAATACAAATTTTTCAAAAAATGAACAAGGAATTTTATTGGATGTAATCGCAATTTAGAAACCGGAATCCTTTTTCCATAAGGTCATTGCGAGACCGAAAGGCGTTGCAATCCAATGGGGTCATTACGGGGCGAAGCCGAAACAATCTCATCATGAATGTCATTGCGAGCGAAGCGTGGCAATCTCTTGAACCGAAGAGATTGCTTCACCGCTCTTCATTCTCTCTTGCTTCCCCATCAGGGCTAAAGCCCTGAGTTATATGCTCCAGAAACATTTAAAACCTATATCTATTGATTTATCGTATCTATTTATCTTAACCAAAGTTATTAACAAAATTTGTCACTAAATGGACAAAAAATGTGTTTTTATTTATTAAAATCAATTTAAAAATTTTTTGAAATTTTATTATATGATGGCTGAAATAAAAATTATTTAATAATAATAAAGAGTTAGGAATATTTAAAAAATATTTTTAAAATTTAATTAATTGGCATAAAATATGCTCTAATAATTAAAAAAATTTTAAAAAAGGGGGTGATAAATTAATAAGAAGTGATTTCTTTTAATTTAAAGTTTTATTGGCACATTTGAGAGAAAAAGTTAAGAATTAAGTTTTTAAAAAAGGAGGTAAGACTATGTTAAAGAAAAGAGGACAGAAAGGTTTTACATTGATTGAGTTGCTAATCGTTATTGCGATCATTGGTATTTTGGCAGCCATCGCCATACCGATGTATCAGGCTCAGACAGTTAAGGCAAGGATGACTGAAGTGACAAACGCTATGAGTAACATTTCTTCAGCAATCGGTTCTAAAATTCAGGAAGATACGCTGTGGCCGGATGTGGATAAAACCTTTACCCTAGCCAGTGAAATCCAAAATACTTTAGGTGTTGCAGTTGGAAGCATAGGAAGGGCAAGCGAATGGAATATAGTAATACCAGCCCAGGCAGGACAAGCCGCAGCAGGTACAGAAGTTGCGACAATTTCTGCAGTATTACAAGGTTGTGGTAACCCAGTAGATACTCATACTCTAACCCTCGCTGGAACAATTGGTAGTGATGGTTCAATCTCATGGGCTTGGAGAGGTGACGCCACTTTCCCAGCCTCCTATATTCCAAGAAGGTAAGAGTTATTTAGAAAAAAAGGGGGAGGGAGGGCAATTTTGCCTTTCCCTCCTTTTCTTATTAGTAATCATTTAATGGATGATTGAACCCACGAAATATTGAAAAACTATTCCCTTTATGTTAAAGGGGATTTATAAAATTTTTTTATTTTAAGAAGTTATAAAATAATTGATAATGGTAAAATCAAAAAGAGGGATTACACTTATTGAATTGTTGATAGTGATAATGATTGTGGGAATTCTTGCTGCCATTGCCATTCCTGGTTACAATGCCTATATGCAGAGGGCACGAAGAGCTGATGCTAAAACAGCTCTTGAGCAACTGAGGGCCTCCCAGGAGGCATTTAGAGCAGAACGTGGTAGATATGCCAATGATGAAGATCATGGTAATGCCTTGCTTCTTCTCCAAAATAGCTGGGGAGTCCCAACCAATCCTGTAGGAGATTATGTAATAAGTTTTACATTGACAACCCAGAATTCTTTTACCGCTGAAGCAACACCAAATACTTCAAGACAATTAAGTGACGGAAGTCTATTCATCGATCATACTGGAAGAAAATGGCCCGCAGAGAAATGGGCTAAATAGAAAAGGGTAGAGCGTATAGAGCATAGTCCAGAGAGTTGAAGGGATGATGTTAGATTGAAAGCAAGATAAGGAATTATCTTGCTTTTTTTGTTTATTGGGTATAAAAAGAATTAAAAAGGAATGCCACGCATTTTTGAGGATAATATGTTTTAGGCCCTTAGGGAATCGATATCGACAAAAGTTTGTCTATAAACTCTCCATCAAATGACCCCCCTTTAGCAAAGGGGGGCAAGGGGGGATTTGAGACAAGAGGAAATCCCCCTCAATCCCCCTTTTACAAAGGGGGAGGTTATTAAGGCTAATTTAATCCCTGCCCCGAAGGGGCCACCTCTTCCGGGCGAAGTCCGGGAAGAGGGGGAGATTCTTACAGTTTAAATCTGAGAATTTTCTTCTAAGATTTTATGCACCCTCACCCCTCCCTCTCCCCAATGCCTGCCTGACGGTAGACAGGGGGAGAGGGGAAGGGTGAGGGGAAGTTTCAAATATTTTTGGTTAGGTTTTTCAATGGACCTTTCAATCGTCATTCCAATGTATAATGAAGCAGAAAACGTAAGAACTACCCTGAACCGGGTCGAAGAGGCAATGGCTCCCTTTCAGGGAACCTATGAAGTCATTGCAGTGAATGATGGAAGCCATGACCAGACTCTTGAAATTTTAAAAGAGGTGGCGGAGCAGAATGAAAAGTTAAGAATCGTTTCTTATTCGAAGAACATGGGAAGAGGGATGGCCCTCCGAAGGGGATTCAAAGAGTCAAAAGGAGAGATTGTCGTATCCATCGATGCGGATCTAAGTTATGATCCCAAATATATACTTGATTTTATTGAGTTATTGAGAAAAGAAACCGATATCAACATTGTTCTTGCATCTCCATATATGCCGGGAGGAGGGGTGCAAGGAGTCCCGTTGATTCGTTTATGGATCAGCAAATTAGGAAATAAAATCCTTAGGTTTGCAATGCCAAATCGAATTTACACCTCTACGGGTATCTTCCGTGCCTATCGGAAAGGAGTCCTCGATTCTCTAGAACTTGAATCCGATGGGAAAGAGATTCATCTTGAAATCCTTTCTAAGGCAATGGCCCTTGGTTATCGGGTTAAAGAAGTCCCGGCAGTCCTGAGAGGAAGAAAAAAGGGGGAATCAAAATTTAAGTTTAGAAAAACTGCCATTTCCCACCTGGTCTTTTCAGTTTTTGAAAAACCCATGATGGTCTTTGGACTTCTTGGACTTATCACCCTTGGAATAGGGGGATTGATTGGAATGTATATTGCTTACCTTAGATTTTTGGGTTTACTGACCCCGGGAAGACCCTTGATTACTTTAGCCCTTTTATTGATTTTAGGAGGGATTCAAATTCTTTGTTTTGGGTTTATTGCCATTCAGATTGTTTCTCTTCGTAGAGAAATCCTCCGCATCCAGAAAGAAAACCTCGAATTAAGAAAAGTGATAAGGAATCCAGGAAGCCACGAAGAAGAATTGAAGTTATGAATACCGCAAAAGAATTAGAATTCGGAGACCTCACTGATAAAATTATTGGGTGTGCTATTGAGGTTCATAAAAAATTAGGTCCTGGGTTTTTAGAATCGATTTATGAAAATGCCTTTATTATTGAACTACAAAAACAAAATTTTCGAGTTGATAGCCAGCGAGAAGTTGTGATTCATTATGATGGTGTTGAAGTGGGAAGACATAGGTTGGATCCTATTGTAGAGGATGCTATTGTTGTAGAATTGAAAGAAGTCAAAAATATCGAAGATGTACATTTTGCAATCGTTAAGTCCTATCTTAAAGCCTTAGGAAAGGAACATGGTTTGATTATAAACTTCTCCAAAAAAACACTTGAGGCTAAGAGAGTAATCCATAAATAATTTTCCTGGGTTCCTGGCTTCCTTATTTATGGGACCAATAAATATTATCCTGAGTTCCTGGTTTCCTTATTATGAGGCCAATAAATAATTTTCCTGAATTCCTGGCTTCCTTATTATGAGACCCATTCTCCTTATCACAAATACCTATCCTGATTTTAAATCATCCTACAGGGGGATCTTCATCAAAGAGATGGCGACTCTTCTTCAAGCCGAAGGCTATCCAATTTATGTGATAACGCCAAAGATTTATCGAAAAAGCCTTCTCTTTGAAGACCAAAATGAAATTAAGGTTTACCGTTTCCCATTTCCTTCAGGCAATAAACTCCTGATTCAATATGAAAGGGTTCCTTATCTTCGTTTACTAATATATTATTTTACTGGAACAATCCTAACTCTTTTAGTTGCCCTCAAATCCCGATGTCAACTGGTTCATGTCCACTGGGCTATTCCAACAGGGCTGATTGGTGTCTTTGTAGGACGATTATTAAGGAAGCCTGTCCTTGTGACCATTCACGGGTCTGATTTAAGAATGGCGTCTAAAAACTCTGGATTAATCCGAAAAATCTTCCTCTATGTTTGCAAAAAAGCAACCCACCTTACCTGTGTCTCAGAATATCAGAAGAAAGAAATGGAGGAAATGGGGCTTTCAGGTGAAAAGATTTCAGTATTTCCGATGGGAATTGAGAAAGGATTTTTAGAGGTAGGGAAAGAAAGGAAAAACCATTTAGGAAATCAACCTCCCATTGTGGTGAGTAATCGAAATTTATTACCCCTATATAATGTTTCCCTTTTAATTCGTTCCATTCCATTAGTCCTCAAGAAAGAACCTGAGGTAAAATTCCTTATCGCAGGGGAAGGTCCTGAAAAAGCCCATCTGGAGAAGGAAGCAGAGAATTTAGGCATTGCCTCATCAGTCCACTTCCTGGGACGACTTCCTCATGATAGGATGCCCCAGCTTCTTGGCCAATCTGATATCTATGTCTCCACATCTCTATATGATGGCACCTCTGTATCATTATTAGAAGCTATGGCCACAGGGACTTTCCCGGTGGTGACAAACATTCCAGCAAATCGAGAATGGATAGAAGAGGGGAAAAATGGTTTTCTGATCCCTACAGACGAAGAGGCAATTCTCGCAGAAAAAATTATTGAAGCAATCCAAAAAAAAGAACTTCTGGCCAGGGCCAGGGAGAAAAATTTAAGGATTGTAGAGCAAAGCCTTACCTGGGATAGTCAAATCCAGAAACTAAAAAAAATTTATGAAAGGGTGTTATAATGAAAGTTCCACTGATTGACCTCAGAGCACAGTACGAAACCATTCGAAAAGAAATTGATCAGGCCATAAAAAGGGTGATTCTGGATTCGGAATTCGTCGGAGGAAAATATCTAAAAAAATTTGAACAAGAGTTTGCCCGCTTTTGCAAAGTGAAATATTGCATTGGAGTTGGAAATGGAACAGATGCCTTATATATTGCTTTAAGGTCATTGGGGATAGGAAGAGGGGATGAAGTAATCACCGTGGCCAACTCATTTATTGCGACTTCAGAAGCCATCACAATGACTGGAGCCAGAGTGGTCTTTGTAGATTGTGACCCAGAGACTTACACAATCAATGTAGAAAAACTCTCCTCTGCCATTACCAAAAAAACCAAGGCTATCATCCCTGTTCACCTTTACGGGCAACCCGCAGATATGTTAGCCATTAAAAAAATTGCAGTGGACAAAGGCCTCTTTCTCATTGAAGATGCATGTCAGGCCCATGGGGCAGAGATTCATGGAAAAAGGGTAGGAGGTTTAGGCGATCTGGCCTGCTTCAGTTTTTATCCTGCTAAAAACCTGGGGGCCTATGGAGATGGAGGAGCCATTGTTACCAACAATAAAGATTTAGCCATAAGATGTAGAAAAATTTCTGACCATGGGCGTTTGAGAAAGTATGAACACGAATTTGAGGGAGTGAATAGTCGGCTGGATGGATTACAATCGGCCATCCTCAGTGTCAAACTTAGATACCTTGAAAAATGGACAGAGAAGCGTCGAGCCATTGCTCAACTCTATAATGAACTTTTGAATTACTCTGACGTGATTACTCCAAAAGAGCGAGATGGCGTAAAGCATGTTTACCATCTCTACGTGGTTAGGTTGAAAAACCGTGACGCCATTCAAGCCAGATTAGCCAAAAAGGGAATTACAACCGGTATTCATTATCCCACAGCCTTACCCAACCTTCCTGCTTATCGATATTTGGGATATTCACAAAAAGACTTTCCGGTTGCTTCAGCCTTAACGAAAGAGATTCTAAGTCTACCCATTTATCCTGAAATGAAAAGAGAGCAGGTGGAATATGTCTGTCACCATTTAAAGAAAGCGGTTAGACCATAAGGAGAGGACCAAATGCTAACGATGGCTCAAATAGGAGTCGGCTATTGGGGACCCAATCTTCTCAGAAATCTTGTAGCCAGTAAGAGGTGCTTGGTAAAGAGGGTGGCGGACCTTTCAAAGGAGAGGCTTAATTATGTCAAAAGTTTATATCCCAACATTGAGGTGACAAATGAGGTAGATGAAATTTTTCAAGATTCGACCATTGATGCGGTGGTTATCTCAACACCTGCCTCCACCCATTTTGATTTAGCCATGAAAGCACTTGGAGCAGGGAAACACATTTTAGTTGAAAAACCTCTTGCAAAAAGTGTTCAAGAAGTAGAGCAGATTGATATACATTCGAAAGAAAAAAAACTTGTGGTGATGGCTGGGCATACATTCATTTATAATCCAGCAGTCCGCTATGTAAAAAAATTGATTGATTCCGAAGAACTCGGTCAAATTCGTTATATTTATAGTCAGAGGCTTAACCTTGGAAGAATACGCTCTGATGTAGATGCGCTCTGGAACTTTGGCCCACACGATATTAGCATTATTCAATATTGGCTGGACAATCCAACACCCATCTCTGTGGTTAGTCGTGGAGTTGGTTATATTCAGAATGATGTCAATGATGTCGTTTTCATGAATATCATCTACCCCAAAAAAATCATGGCCAACATCCATGTCAGTTGGCTTGATCCTCGAAGGGTTCGTTGTATGACCGTAGTCGGATCAAAGAAGATGGTTGTTTATGACGATCTTGCCGACAATAAGGTTGCTATTTATGACAAAGGGATTGATCGGATTGCTATTTTGGGTGAAAATATGGACTACGATTTCCTCCAATTCCAGTCCTTCAATTATCGCTCTGGGGATGTCCTTTTACCTAAAATCGAATTTCAAGAACCTCTCAAAATCGAAATCGACCATTTCATGGACTGCATTGAAAAAGGAGAGGCCTGTTTAACTGGAATTGAGCATGCCAAAAAGGTGATTGAGATATTGACATTTTAAAAAGAGATATTTCTAACATTCATGTGAATTCGATTTCCGTAACTTATATTTTATTCGCGAGTTTGAAAGAGAAGGAGGGTTTAAATAAATAGAAAGTTATATCATTAAAGGAAGGAGTCAAACTTTTTAAAAAATTTCCTGGTTTTCTGGCTTCCTGATAAACAATGAATATCCTCTATATCACGCTGGAGAATTTATCAATCCATAAGGGTTCAGTTGTTCATATAAAAGAAATCGTCAATGGCCTTAAAAATAGAGGTCATCGGGTAGGGGTCATTGGGCTCTCTTCAGGTCCACCAACAAAGATCTCACCATTTTATAACCTTTCTCTTCAAAAATGTTTTTTCTTAAGACATCTCCGATTTAAAAAGCAACCCTATATTTTTTCTTCTATTCTGCTTTTCTTCTATCTTTTAAAAATTCTTCCTCTGTACGACCTCATCTATGCAAGAGATTATCACACGGTCCTAATTGCTCTTTTACCCCGTCTCTTGTTTCGAAAAAAATTGATTTATGAGATTAATGGTATAGCCCACGAAGAACAGGGGTTAAAAGGGAAATCCATTTATAACCGAATCTTGATTTGGGTAATTCGGGTGGGGGAGAAGTTTGCTACTCAATATTCTGATAAAATAATATCCGTAACTCCACAAATAGCTTCCTACTTGCTCCAACAATACGATTGCAATAAGAATAAGATTAAAATTGTTCCAAATGGTGTCAACTTAAAACAATTCCGACCAATAGAGGATAAGATTGTTTTGGACAACCTTAGAATAAAATTGGGGATTTCCTCAGAGGAATCTGTAATCTTATTTGTTGGAAATTTGAACTTGACCCAAGGGGTTGAAGACCTCATCCGAGTGGCACCATCAATAATAAAGAGGATAATTCAGATTAAGTTTTTGATTGTTGGCGATGGGATTTTGAGAGAAGAGTTACAAAAAGAAGTTCAAAGGTTAGGAGTTTCAAACTACTTTATTTTTACAGGGACAATCAATTATGAAGAAGTCCCTCTCTATATTAATCTATCTGATATTTGTGTTCTTTTAAAGAGGAAACTAAGTTCTGGATGGGCCCCAATAAAAGTTTTCGAATATTTAGCTTGTGCTAAGCCGATCCTTTCTTCAAAAGTTGAAGGCCTTGAGTATATTGAGGAAGAGGGGGTTGGAAGACTTGTAGAACCTGGTAATATTGAAAGTATAAAGGAGGCCATTCTTGAACTTCTTGAAAATTATAAAGAAAGAGAGGAGATGGGAAGAAGGGGGTATCAATTAATCCATAAAGGGTTTGATTGGGAAAATAGAGTTGAGGAAATCGAAAGAATAATAAAAAATCTGGCATAAAGGTTGCTTTAAAAATAATTAATAGTAATTTGGGCATTGAGAAAATGAATAGAAAATTACTAATAATACTTTAAATTTCAATTATTTATAATTAATTATTTTTTTAAATTTATCGTTCACGGAATGAACATTTTTCGTTATTTAATGGACAATATTTGTCCACTATTTATTTGGAGAGTTTTGAAAAAGTCCAGAAATTTCTGGAATCATTTTTTTGAAATCTAAGTAATCTGAGAGGGAAAAGTAGTTTTTTAGGGCTCTCGATTGAGGATTTATTAAATGGCAAATTTAGACCTTTTAAAACCTCCTCAGGAAATCAGGGAATTAAACCTCCTCCAGGAGTTAGAGAAGAACCCTGTCATTTCCCAGCGGGAGTTATCCAATAAATTTGGAATTGCCCTTGGGGTAACCAATGCCTGCTTAAAAAGAATGGTAAGAAAAGGATGGATTCGAATCAGCGGTTTAAATAGAAGAAAAATAGGATACTTTTTAACTCCAAAAGGATTTGCAGAAAAAACCAAACTCACCTTAAATCTTATTTCCTGGACTGTTCAGCATTACTCAACTTTAAAAGATCACATTGCCAGAAGATTCTTGGATATGGAAAGGGAAGGAGTTAAACGAGTCGTCTTTTATGGAGTCAGTGATGAGATGGAAGTTGCCTATGTAACTCTCCAAGGGGTTGAAATTACACTTATTGGGATTGTTGAGGATGAAGAAAGAAGGAGGCCCCAAAAGATATTTGGTTTTGATTTAAAAGATGTTCATCAAATCCGAGAATTGAACCCTGATGCAGTCCTCATCACCTCCATAATCGGGAAAGAGGAGAGGATAGAAAAATTAAGAAATATTTTAAATCCTTTGACGATAAAAATCTATGATATTTCGGAATAAATGTTTTGAGAGGAAATTATGGATATCAGAGGGAGTCGAATTTTAGTTATTGGGGGAGCAGGCTTTATTGGCTCTCACGTAGTGGATGAATTGACCAAAGAAGATGTGAAGGAGATCCTGGTGTATGATAATTTCTGCAGGGGGACGCTTGACAATTTAAAAGAAGCCCAGAAAGACTCCCGAGTAAAAATTTTTGAAGCAGGCGGTGATATTTGTCAGCCTGATATTCTAAATTCAGCCATGGAAGGAATCGACTATGTCTTTCATCTTGCCGCTTTATGGCTACTTCAATGTTATGAGTTCCCAAGATTTGCTTTTGAGGTGAATGTCAGGGGGACGTTCAATGTGCTGGAAGCCTGTGTCAAACATAAAATAAAAAGGTTGATCTTTTCTTCATCTGCTTCTGTTTACGGAGATGCAGTTGAAATCCCGATGAGTGAAAATCATCCCTATAATAATAAAACCTTCTATGGGGCTACTAAAATTGCGGGGGAACAGATGTGCAGGGCGTTTTATCATCGCTACGGACTAAATTATGTCGCATTAAGATATATGAATGTTTATGGCCCAAGGCAGGATTATAAAGGAGCTTATGTGGCGGTGATCATGAAGATATTAGATCGCCTCGACCAAGGACTTCCTCCTATTGTTTATGGGGATGGTTCTCAAGCCTATGACTTCATTTACGTATCAGACGTAGCCTGTGCTAACCTCTGTGCATTAAAAAGTGATGTCACTGATCAGGCCTACAACATTGGAATGGGCCATCAGACCAGCATTAAAGAGCTCTGTGAATTGATTTTAGAAATAGAAGGGGTAGACCTTGAGATTAGATATGAACAATCAGGTCAAACCTTTGTGACCAATCGGATAGGGACCACGGAAAAGGCAAAGAAGGAACTTGGCTTTGAAGCAAAAGTCGGGTTAAGGGAAGGGTTAAAAAGGCTGATCGAATGGAGGAAATTGCAAAATATTAAATAAAGGCATTAGGAAAGGTTAACCTGTTGAAATGATGGAGATACCCATAACAAAACCTTATTTTGGTGAAGAAGAAAAAAGGGCACTCATCGAAACCCTGGAGAGTGGATGGGTCGTCCAGGGCCCTAAGGTTGCCGAATTTGAGCGTCTCTTTGCTGAGTTTACTGGTGCAAAATATGCGATTGCTACCACTTCCTGCACAACCGCACTTCATCTCTCTCTTATTGCGATGGGAATAGGACCAGGGGACGAAGTCCTTCTCCCTTCACTCACTTTTGTTGCTACAGCCAATGTCATTGAATATACAGGAGCAATTCCTGTATTTTGCGATATAGATTTAGGTAGCTTTAACATTCGGGTAGATGAAATTCAGAAAAAAATTAATCGAAAAACGAAAGCCATTATCCCTGTCCATCTTTTTGGTTTGAGCGCCGAAATGGAACCTATTATGGATTTGGCTAAACATTATAATCTGAAAGTTATTGAAGATTCCGCTTGTGGTTTAGGAACTTATTACCATGGAAGGCATGTAGGAACCATAGGGAATACAGGGTGTTTCAGTTTTCATCCAAGAAAGGTAATTACCACAGGAGAAGGAGGAATGATCCTCACAAACGATCAAGAGTTGATGGTGACCTTTAAATCATTGAGGGATCATGGTGCAACCAAGTCTGACCTGGAACGCCATATCGATTTGGGTGGTTCCCTTCTCCCGGAGTTTAATCAATTGGGGTACAATTATCGCCTTACCGATCTGCAAGGTGCATTGGGAATTGTCCAAATGAAACGGCTTAAGGAGATCATCCATATTAGAAGATCAAGAGCAGAGAGATATCATCAGATTTTGAAGGAAGAGAAATGGATCAAACTTCCAGAGGCCTTTGAAGGAAATATTCATAGTTATCAATCTTATGTCTGTTTAATAAAGCCAAAGAGGCGTCCATTGAACTCTCGTCCCCCGTCTTTGGAAGAGGTTTCCATCCTCCACGAGAAAAGAAATAAATTAATGGGCTATCTTGAATCAAAGGGGATTGCTGTAAGGCAAGGAACTCATGCGGTTCATAATCTGGGTTATTATAAAAAGAAGTACCAGATAAGACCCGAGGATTATATGAATTCATTAATCGCTGAGAAATTAAGTATTACTTTGCCCCTCTATTGTCAGATGACAGATAAAGAACAGGATCATGTGGTAGAGGAACTCAAAAAATGTGCGGAATTGCTGGGATTTTAAGTCTTTCAAATAAACCGATTCAACTTCAGGCAATCAAAAAGATGTGTGACATTTTACGCCACCGAGGACCTGACGATGCAGGGTATGTCTTTTTTAAGATTAATTTCGTTGATAAAAAGAAAAACATCTGGAAGGAATATTTTGATAAAGATTTTATTTCCTACTACCCGGATTATTTTTCTGAAATTTCAATTATTCCTAACTCTAAATCGCAAGAAGAGGAAATGTGGAATTTTGCCTTGGGCCATCGGAGGCTCTCCATTATTGACTTGAGTTCCGCAGGACATCAGCCCATGGCGGATGATGAGCGGAAGATTTGGGTCACTTACAATGGGGAAATTTATAACTTTAAAGAATTAAGAAGGGAATTGGAAGAATTAGGCTACTCATTTCGTTCGTCTTCGGATACGGAGGTGCTCATTAATTGTTACAAGGCCTGGGGGATAGAATCCATTTGGAAATTTAATGGAATGTTTGCTTTTGCCCTTTGGGACGGAAAAAGAAATCAACTTTATTTAGTCCGTGACCGCTATGGCATTAAGCCTCTTTATTACTCCCTGAAAAATGGCCTTCTCACTTTTGCCTCAGAAATTAAGGCAATATTGGAAAACGAAGAGTTAAAAAGAGAAATCGATTACCACGCCCTTAATGAATATTTCACCTTTCAAAACATCCTCTCGGATAGAACATTGTTTAAAGATATTTTCCTTCTTCCTGCAGGCCATATCCTCTCAATTAGTAGAGATTCTGACTTTGAATCAAATTGTTTTTTTCTGGGAAAATCATCTTCCTTCAATGGATGGAAGATCAATTTATGGAAGTATTGGGATTTTGATTTTTCACAACAGGAAACACCAGAAGAACTATCTGAAGACGAATGCGTCCATAAAGTTAGATATCTTTTCCTTCAAGCAGTAGAAAGGCATTTAGTCAGTGACGTAACGGTGGGCACCTACCTCAGTGGAGGCATGGATTCTGGTTCCATCACGGCTATTGCCAACAGAAAGATTCCTCGGTTGATGAGTTTTACGGGAGGATTTGATCTTACTTCTGTGAGTGGTCTGGAGGCAACGTTTGATGAAAGAGAACCTGCAGAGTTTATGTCAAGGTGCTTTGGAACCGAACATTACGAGATGGTGATGCATTCAGGAGATATGGCATGGGTGATGCCTAAAGTGATCTGGCACCTCGAAGATCTCAGAGTTGGGATGTGCTGGCAGAATTATTACATTGCTCGTTTAGCGAGCAAATTTGTAAAGGTAGTTCTTTCCGGGACAGGGGGGGATGAAAATTTTGCGGGATATCCATGGAGGTATATTCCGGCCTTAAACTTCAATAGAACAAGAGAAGAAAAAGAAGAGGCCTATTATGGTTACTGGCAAAGATTGGTCCCCGACAATAAAAAGGTATCTTTCTTTCATCCAAACATTTTGAGAGAGATTGATTTGGAAGAGAGTTATAGGGTTTTTAAGAAGGTTTTAGAATCGATGCCTGGGATGAAAGAATCAAATTTTGGATTATCGACCTGTCTCTATTTTGAACTGAAGACCTTCTTACACGGGCTCTTTATTGTCGAGGATAAACTTTCAATGGCGAATTCCCTCGAAGCAAGGGTCCCTTTCTTAGACAATGATTTGGTCTCTTTTACATTAAAAATTCCAGATAGGTATAAACTGAAATTTATCAATGGTCTATCAACCGTTGAAGAAAACGTAATAGGAGCGAAGACTAAATTCTTTACTCAATCCAATTCTGGTAAATATATCTTCCGTCAAGCAATGAGGGGAATTGTTCCAGATGAAATTCTCGACCGAAAGAAACAGGGATTCAGTCCTCCTGATGAGTCTTGGTATCGGGGTCCAACGATGGGTTACCTTCGAGACATTTTACTGAGCGATAAGGCCTTATCCAGAGGTTTTTTCAATCCAGATTATATCCGAAGGATTGTTCATGAGCATATTGAAGGGAAAGTTAATCACCGATTACTTCTATGGTCCCTTCTAAGTTTCGAATGGTGGAATAGGGTGTTTCTCGATGGATAAAAAGATAATGAAAAAACAACTTTTTGAAATTTTTAAAGAACTTCGTGAGCAAAGAATGCAGAAATGGAGGCGAGTGCTTCCTATTGGAGATGAAATTTCTGACCGTTGGGAAAAAGCAAGATTTCTTAAGTTTGGAAAAGGGACAAGTATTTATGATAGTAGTCTCGTCATTGGGGACGTTAAAGTAGGTAAATATACATGGATTGGGCCTTTTACTATTTTAGATGGTTCTGGAGGTTTAGAGATTGGGGATTATTGCAGTATCGCCTCTGGAGTCCAAATTTATTCCCACGAAAGTGTGTTTTGGGCTTTATCAGGTGGAAAGATGGGATACTCCAGGGCAAAAACAAAAATTGGCAATTTTTGTTATATTGGGCCCAATACAATTGTAAATATGGGGATCAGGATTGGGAAACACTGTTTAGTAGGAGCCAATAGTGTTGTGAACAAAGATCTTGATGATTATTCTATTGCAACAGGTGTTCCCTGTCGAGTAGTTGGGAAAGTAAAAGTCCTTAGAAAGGGAGAAGTTAAACTACTGATCAACAATGATTTTAGAGAAATAAAGAGAAATTATTAACGGACTCATATGGCCCTGAGAAAAGTAAGATCCTTCATTAAAAAGGTGGATGGGAAGCGACTCGTGATCGAAAAATCGAGGATAGAAGATTTATGAGTAAGAAAAACCAATGGAAATGTGAACCTAATCCCAATTGGATGAAATAAGTATGTATTTATACTTCAAACCAATTCTAACGATTTTTGAAAAGAGAGAATTGATTTGGGAAATGGCCCTTAGAGATCTTAAAGGAGGGGGTAAGGGGGCTATTTTAGGAATTTTATGGGTTGTAATCAACCCATTAATCCAAGTGTTTGCCTATGTGATTATTGTCTCATTTATATTTAAGGCAAAATTTAGTAATGATTCTGGCCCATTTGATTACGCCTTATATGTCCTCTCTGGAATGATCCCTTGGCAGATCTTATCCCGATCTATTACTGAAGCTCCAATGCTTATCCGTTCTAATACAGAACTTGTAAAGCAGGTGGTATACCCTATCGAGACGTTACCCATTATCCATTTCCTATCAGGGGCGTTTGGAGGATTAATTAATTTTATCGTCTTTTTACTTTTATTCTTTTTCATAAGAGATGTGAGTTGGACCATAATCTTACTTCCTATCCCACTTTTTTTTCTATTACTGCTGATTTTGGGAATCAGTTGGATATTTTCTATTTGTGGAGTGCTTCTGAAAGATTTGAAAGAAATTGTTACTGTAATCATGATGTTATTGATCTATTTTTCTCCGGTTATCATCCAAGATTCAATGATGGGTGGGACGTTATGGAAATGGATTAGATTCAATCCACTAAGTCACGTTATTATACCCTTTAGAGATGTCTTTTGGGGGACTCTCCATCTCTGGAGTTGGGCCATCTTTATATTCACGTCCATCATAATATTTTTTTTAGGGGATTTATTTATCACGAAAACAAAACGACTAATCAATGAGTACATTTAATTTTGGTTGGTAAAATGAATGATATAGTGATATCTGTCCAAAATGTTTCGAAACGTTTCAAATTATATAGGGACATCATCCTTGATCCCATTAAGGAATATCTATTTTTTTGGAGGAGAGAGGACTTTTATCGTGAATTCTGGGCAGTAAAGGATGTTTCTTTTGAAATCAAAAAAGGTGAAATCGTTGGTATTATTGGTTCTAATGGAGCAGGTAAAACCACTCTATTAAAGATGATCGCAGGCCTTTTGGATATAGATGGAGGGTTTATAAAAGTAAATGGAAAGGTTACTCCACTTCTCACTTTGGGTCTTGGCTTCCATCCAGAGTTTACTGGAAGAGAAAATATCCTTTATGGTGGAATGTTATTAGGGATGTCGAAAAAGGAAGTTTTAAGAAAGATGGTGGATATCATCGAGTTTGCTGAAATTGGAGATTATATTGACCGACCGCTTCGAACTTATTCCGCTGGAATGAAAGCGAGATTAATCTTTGCTACATCAATGAGCATTGATCCTGACATTCTATTGGTAGATGAGGCATTGGCAACCGGTGATTCCTATTTTGTTCAAAAATGTTCGAAAAGGATTGAAACGATATGTAAAAGCGGTGCAACGATTCTTTATGTATCCCATAATCTTTGGCATATTCAGCAACTTTGTAATAGAGCAATATTGCTTGAACAAGGTAAAATTATAGCAGACGGTGAGCCTTCCACAGTAGTTTCACAATATCACCAACTTATTTTTGAAAAGGGTAAATATGATCCTTTGATTATGAAACAACACCCATTAAAGATGTCGAGTGGAACAGGAGAGGTCATAGTGACTGATATAAAAATAAAGGATGGGGATGGGCGTGAAACAACAGGCTTCCATACAGGGGATGAGATGAATGTTGAAATATATTATCGATGTTTCAATGATACCATACGCGAGATTAACATATTAATTGGCTTTATAGCAGGTAAAAATATTTCATATGTAGGAGAAATTAATACTGTGGAATACTTTGAAAAAAACAGTTTAAGAAAAAAATCAGAAACTATAAAAATCAAAAGGGAAGGGGTCATTTTAGTAAATGTCAAACCCTTGCTTCTCTTAAACGACCACTATTCCTTATGGGTCATTTTGTACGAAAAAGGAGTTGGTCACCTTTATTATAGTGAATACAAGAATGTTAAACCATTTTTTGTTGCTAAATCAACAAATCCTTCGTTAAAAGGCGGCGCTATATGTTGGTTACCTGCGACATTTACGAGTTTATAACTAATTTTATTCGTTAGTTTCATTTGTCTAATGAGTCTAATCATATGAAAGGGTTGGGTGAAATTCATTCACATCAGATGGCTTTCGACCTATTGTATTATAAACCTGAGAGTCGTAGGAAAAATTATTCTATTGGGTTCCCATTGGAGGAAATTGACAAGTTCAAGTGGGAAAGAGGTCCATTTGGAGATCTAATTTATGCTTATTACTATAGACGGTTTACTATATTTTTATTAACACTTCTTCAGTTAAAGCCAAATCTGCGAATATTAAACATTGGATGCGGTTATGGTTTCGATGAGAAAAACCTTGCTAATTTATATAACAATCTTGATATATGGAGTGTCGACATTTCTAAAGAGATGGTTTCAATTGCTATGGAAAATAAGTGTCCATCCAAATTATGTTTGTCCCTTGCAGAAGCCCTCCCTTTTCCAGATAACTCTTTTGATCGTATCATCGCGCGTGAAGTTATTGAACATGTCCTATCACCTGAAATGATGATGAAAGAAATTTATCGCTGTTTAAAACCTGGTGGTTCGGTTGTGATTACCACTGAATTTATCGACTCATTATCTATCGATCATTTATTTACAAATGTATTCTATCGGAATTGGGCAAATTTTATGGGGTATAATTTACCCAAGCCTTCTTATAAAAATAATCTTTTATCGGTTTCTGAAATAAATAATTTGGCTATAAAATCAGGCCTTATTTTAGAGAAAATAATTTGGGATGGGGCTATGTATCAATTTATGGGGTCCTTATTATTTCAGAAGATTTTAAAGTCAAATATTATATCTATAGCCAATCTTTTTTCAAGACTTGAAAATATGGGTACTATTGATAAATTTTTCTGTGATCAAGTAAAAATTAAATTTCATAAAAGAAGATCTGATTTTAATGAAAATATTATTCCTCACAGGGTCCAATATCTATGTCCTTCATGTCATGGGGAATTTAAACAAAAGTTTAAAAATATAGAATGCAAATCCTGCGGGAAAATCTTTCCTTTTATATCTAAAGATATCCCTGATTTTATCCTTTACGAATTGATACTTCCGGGAAAATGTCTCAATGCCTCTACTCATATTTTTGAAGAAAAATTAGAACCAAAAATCCATTTCAAGCAAATGAAGAGACATTTATTTAAAATTGGCGATATTGTAATTAAAAGTATCTACTCTTTTTTAATATTGTAGCTGCTTTTTTGTTAGTTTTATTTAGGGTTATTACCCAACGTCCCAAAATTGAAAAAATGTTAAATATTGAAGGAAGACTAAAAGAATATTTAAAAATATATAAAAGAAACAAAATTGAATAGATGTTGGTTGAAAATCATAAAAAAGTTTTTGAAATATAGTTATGTAATAGACGAGCTCAGTTATTGAATTCTGAAAGTTTCGAAATCATGTTAAATTTAATTATAATTATATTTATATGTTTTTTAGTAAGAGCCATCCCAAGAATTTGGGCGAAGAATACATTTGTCTCCGACACTTATTTTCATCTATATTGTGCCTCTGTTATAAGAAATAATTCATTTCGTCTTCCCCGTAAACTTCCCCGTATATATATAGACCATATTTATAATTATCCATTTCTTTATCACTATCTTTTGGCTTGTTTTCCATTAAAATATAGACTTTGGGCAGAGCGGCTAACAGGAGCATTTTGTGATACCATAAGTCTAATTTTAGCATACTTTTTTTCAGAATGGACGGTCCAAAGAATGGGAGGGAAATACCCTCTGATGTTATTACCAATTTGGGTTTCGGTTTTTTTTGCTTTTTCACCGACACTCCTCAGATTAGGATCGGGTCCACGTGCCTATAATGGGACCCCCCGAGTTTTAGGTCAAAGTTTTTACTTGCTTCACCTATTTGCCGCTTATTATGGTTATGTAAATCAAAATATGACTGCAATTGCAATAAGCCTTTTTGCAGGCGCAGCCATCATTGTTACAACTAAATTTGGTACTCAAGTCTTATTCTTTTTTGGATTTTTTTTCTCAGCATTTGTGGAATGGAAATACATTATACTTTTAATAGGTGTCTTCACACTATCCATCTTGTTAACAAGTGGCCGCAGTCTTGATGTCCTCGAGGGCCAAGTTAGACACTCAATTTTCTACTTTAAATATCTTCAGAAAGCTTATCTTTATCCAAGTCACCCTGCACTCACCCGATATTTGAAAAACGCATGGAATGGGCTCTCACGTTTAGTCCGTTATCAATGGAGAGATACCTTAAAATGGTTTTACACAGAGTCATTCTTTATTCATTACTTAATTACTGTTTCACCACAATTTTTACTCCTTCCGGTTATATGGGTTCAAGATATTAAGTCCCCTATAGAAATGTTTTTATTTACATGGGCTGGCTCTGGCTTATTTTGGTTCTTTTTTACCAAATTAAAGAAATTTTTGTTTATCGGAGAAGGAGAAAGATACCTGGAATATGCAATGTATCCTTCTACTTTTTTAGTAGTCTCCTATCTTCTCGTAAAAGGCCTTAATCTTTTTCTTTATATCTGGCTGGGTTACTCCATCCTTTCAGCTGGTTTCTACATCAGACGGTACCTTAAAGAAGCCCCTTCTGATTTTGAGGAGACTGAAAAACTTTTTAAAAAGTTAAACGAACTTCCGGAGGGAGTAATTCTTCCAATAGGTCCCTTCCACTGGGAGGCCCTATATAGATCTAATTTCCCTGTGCTCACTTATGGGACGAATATGGATGAAAGAAAGATGTCTTTTAATGAATTTAAACTGCTTTATAAAAACTTTCCTTATACACCTTTTTTCCGTGAAGTTCTGGTTCGGTATCGTGTCTCTTATATTATTACTAACCAGGTTTGTTTAGACTATTACCTTAATAATATTATCGAAAACCCTAAGGATTTCGGTAAGATAACAGAGCCTCTTTTTGAAACAAAATCTTTGATATTTCGGAAAGTAAAAACTGATTAAGGTTCAATAGGAACAAATTTTTGAATAACAAAGAACTTATTGGAAAACAATTCATAAAATGAACGAGAGTCATCAAATTACAAAAGGTTTTTAACTGATGAAAAAGATTAGCGATATAGTCAAAAAGGTATTGCATTTTTTTCAAGAGCCGATTTATTTAGCAACTCTATGTCTACTCTATCCATTAAATTGGTTCCTATCGTTCTTTCTTAGGAACATAAAGTATCATAATTCTGTTCTTCACATCAGTTTTATGATTCATATCCCTTACCAGATGGTCCAAATCCTTAGGCAGTTTGGACTTAAAGCGGATTTTCTGGCAGTCGGCGCGAACCCGTTTTGGGGTCGGTCCGACTATCAAGCACCAACTTCCAGGTGGCCATTCATCCGAGCTTTTAGGGAGTTTCTATTTTTCTGGAGGGTAGTTTCAAAATATGAGATCATCCATTCCCATTTTGTGACCACAATGTCCCAATCAGGATGGGAACTTGAGTTTTTTAAAAAATTGGGTCGAAAGGTAGTGATCCATTATCGGGGTTGTGAAGCAAGAGATCGAGAAAGGAATATGAACTTACACCCTGGATGCAATATTTGTCAGAATTGTGACTATGATGCCATTTGCCTCAGTAAACCCTTTATAAAAAAGCGACTTCTGGCAAAGAAATATGGGGATTTTTTTCTAGTTACAACCCCAGACCTAAAAGAATTTGTACCAGAAGCAACCTATCTCCCCTTGTTTTCTCCTGAGATTGACCAGAAGATGGTCCAAAGAAATCAATTTTGTAAAAATCCTAAGAAAATTAAAATTGTTCACGTAACTGTCCATCCTGGTATTGAGGGAACGGTAGGGATTCAAAAGGCAATTGAACATTTGGCTAAGAAAGGATATCCGATTCAATTTGTCTTACTTCAAAACATACCCCATGATAAGGTCTTGGAGGAATTTTCAAAGGCAGATCTTACGATTGGAAAAATAAAAATGGGTTATTATGCCAATGCTCAGATAGAGGCAATGGCGTTGGGGGTTCCAACAATCACTTATGTTAGGCCTGAATTTATGACGGAAGAATTGAGGAATTCCGGTTTCATCTTCACCGACCTTGATCATCTTGAAGAGACCCTCCAATATTATTTGGATCATCCGGAGAGGCTGGAGGAGAAGAGAAAAATTGCGAGAAAGTCCATTTTAGCCATACATGACAATCAACGAATCATTAGCGACTTGATTCGTCACTATAAAGAACTGAAGACAGGAAATATTTCTTTCCAAGGATAAGGTGGGTAATCGGACGATGAAGCAGATAAGTTCGCTTCTTTGGCTAATAGAGATTCTCATTGAATGTCTTTTTTTGTTTCCTATGGTCTGCCTTAGTTTCTTTGCTCGTTTCAAAACCAAGAGGATTGATGTGGGGATCGGTCCTGAGCCAATTGTTAGCCACAAATATCACAAAAAGGCCCTTCAGGAATATGGCTACACGGCAGAAACCTATGTCAGTTCAGTCTATTATATAACCGAGGATTTTGACATCCGGGCGGATCAATATGTTCCAAGGATTGGGAGAAAAATATTTTTTAAGTTTCTCAGCTACTTTCTTTTTTGTTTCGTTATCTTTAGATACCGATGTATTTATATTTACTTCAACGGCGGTCCTTTACTACATAATAGGATACTTTGGAGGATTGAACCTCTTTTTTATCGAATTGCAAAGGTAAAAGTAGTAGTCATGCCTTACGGTGGTGATGTACAGGAGATCACCCGATCCCGAAATCTCCTATATAAATCTGCTATTTCAAAGGATTACCCTAATTTTAAACTTAAAAGGAAGCGGATTGAAAGAAAAATTGATCTTTGGACAAAATATGCTAATCATGTAATCAGTGGGTGTGATTGGGTTGAATACATGTATCACTGGGACACTTTGGTATTGGCACATTTTACAATTGATGTAAACGAATGGAAACCTGAAGAAAAAAGTTTCTACATTATCTCCAATCATAATCCGGTAAAAATTTTTCATGCCCCAAATCATAAATATATTAAAGGAACAAGGTATTTCCAGGCCGCAGTTAACCAATTAAAGAAGGAAGGGATGAACATTGAATTGGTGATCGCAGAAAAGCTTCCACACGAAAAAATAAAAAAGATGATCGCCTGTTCAGATATTATTGCTGATCAGCTTGTCATTGGATGGTATGGGATGTTTGCTGTTGAAGCTATGGCTATGGAAAAACCTGTTTTATGTTATATCAGGCCTGAATTCGAGGAGCTATTCATCAGCGAAGGGCTGCTTAGGCCTGGGGAGCTGCCAGTTATAAAATGCACTCCCTTTAATCTAGTTGAAACCATTAGAGACCTCATGAAGGACCGAAAAGTTTTAGTTGAAATTGGGCAGAAGTCAAGAGAATTTGTTCTGAAGCATCATTCAACTACTGTCATTGGAAGGGTATTTGATGAGATTAACCGTTCCATAGGTATCTTTCCATTGAGAAAAAAATAGTTTGAGGTTATTTGATTATATTTATTATGGAGTCTAAATTGAAAATATTGATCACAGGAGCTACAGGATTCATTGGAAGACATGTCGTTTCTAAGTTATCTCCCTTCCATAATCTTTTTGCCTTGTATAATGTGACCTTACCGAATATTGATGAAAAGAGGGTAACGTGGATAAAACAGGATCTCAATCGCCTTTTAAAAGAGAAACTTTTACCAGACCGGCTTGATGGGATTATTCACCTCGCACAATCCAGATATTATCGGAACTTTCCTAAAAGAGGAGATGATATCTTCAAAATCAATATCGAGGGAACCTTCCGTTTACTTGAGTTTGGGAGGAAGCGGGGGATCAAAAAGTTTATTTATGCTTCATCGGGAGGGATTTATGGTTATAGTTATGAAAAATTTATAGAGACTGATACCATTAACCCTATCAATTTCTATTTAACTTCGAAATACTGTTCGGAGTTGTTAATTGGGAATTACAATCATTATTTCAGCACTGTTGTTTTCCGTTTCTTTTTTGTCTATGGGCCCAATCAGAGAGGGATGCTTATCCCCCGTCTTATTGAGAATATAAAAAAAGGAGAGCCAATTATCCTATATGGAAAAACAGGGGTAAAACTAAACCCAATCCATGTCCGAGATGCGATCGAGGCCTTTCCACCGGCACTTGAAACCTCTGTTAGTGGTGTTTTTAACATCGCTGGGGAGGAGATTATAAGTATCAGAGAACTCTCAGAAAGATTAGGTAAATTGATAGGAAAAGAACCTATCTTTGCTTATGAAAAGAGTCCTATCCCAGGAGACATTATCGGCGATAATTCGAGGATGAAATCTGTACTCGGAGTTATTCCTAAAATTTCTTTAGAGGATGGACTTGCAGAATTAGTTAAATCCTAAACGCCTTAGCAAAGGAGAATAAATTAGAAGGTAGAATGAGTGATACATTAAGCAGTTTCAAAGACAAATGGGAACAGAATAAAAGACTCGCCTTAGATGAAACCCTGAGGGAAGGTTCAGAGATCTTTACTTGGATTCTCCAAAGGAATGGGTTTGAAAATACAGAAGGATTAAAAATATATCTGGGGAATCAAAGACGAATTCTTGATGCGGGTTGTGGAAATGGAAGGGTAACCGCCCTTCTAAGGCGTTATTCCTCAAAAAGTACCCAGATCGTTGCTATTGATCTTGTCTCTTCACAGATTGCAAAGGAGAACCTTGAGGCTTTAGGACTTTCGGAAGGAGTGATATTTTTACAAAAAAATCTGCTTGAAGACCTATCAGAACTTGGGAAATTTGATTTTATTTACTGCCAGGAGGTTCTCCATCACCTCTCGGATCCTGAAAAGGGATTTCGGAACCTATCTTCTCTTTTATCCGAAGGAGGAGAGATTGCAATCTATGTGTATAAGGAAAAGGCTCCAGTGAGAGAATTGGTCGATAAATATTTAAGGGAAAGAATATCGGGTTTACCCTATGAAAAGGCTATTCAGATATGCAGTCAAATTACCCAATTGGGAAAGTTGCTTTCAGACCAGAAAGTAAGGATCAGAGTCCCTTCAATCGAAATTCTTGGAATTGAAGAAGGAGAATATGACCTCCAAAGGTTTTTCTATCACTTTTTTATGAAATGTTTTTGGAATCCTAATCTCTCATTCCAAGACAATATAGCCATTAATTATGATTGGTACCATCCCCAGATAGCAAGCCACCATACCTTAGAAGAAGTCAGGGGTTGGTTCAAACGAGCAAATTTGGAAATTGTTCACGAAAAGGTCGATTTTTACGGGATTACTCTGAGAGGTAAATTAAGGTGAGGATTCTCCATCTTCCAACCATGGTAGGGGGTATGCCTTGGGGACTGGCTCAGGGGGAAAGAAAGATTGGTCTTCATTCGGAAGTTCTCGTTCTTTTTGAGAATTGGCTTCAATATCCAGCGGATCGAATAATATTTAGGGGAAGTCAGAAATCAATTACAAAATGGGTTTTAAGTGGTCTCAATCTTTTAAAAGAACTCTATCAGTCTCGGAAAAACTTCGATGTATTCCATTTCAACTTTGGCTCATCCCTGATTGACTTTCGACGGCTTCACCTACACCTCATTGACTTGCCTCTTTTTAAAAATAAAGGGAAGATCGTTGTAACCTACAATGGATGTGATGCCCGCCAAAAATATCCTACTATCCAGAGAGTTCCATTTTCGGCTTGTCACCAGGAGGATTGTTATGATGGAATTTGCAAAAATGGTATAAGAGACGAGATGAAACGAATGCGGATAGCCAAATTCGATAAGTATGCTAAGGCAGTCTTTGCAGTAAATCCTGATCTTTTCTATTTTTTGCCCAATCGGACAATATTTTTACCTTATGCAATTGCAGATTGGGATGGAATTGAAACCTTTCCCTACAGGAGTATAGATCGACGATTAAAGATCGTCCACTCTTCTACCAATAGAGTTGCAAAAGGTTCTGAGATAATCATCCAATCTTTGCAACGATTAAAGAAACGCTATGGGGATTGTATAGAGATCATAATCATTGAAGGTTTACCCTACCAAAAAGCCCGCAAGATTTACGCAGAGGCAGACCTCGCCATCGATCAAATTTTGATCGGGTGGTATGGTGGATTTGCAGTAGAAATGATGAAAATGGGGAAGCCCGTTTTATCCTTTATACGAAAAGAAGACCTGAAGTTTATCCCGGAGGAGATGGCCAAAGATTGTCTGGAGGCTTTGGTCTTGGTAGAACCTGATACATTAGATGAGAGGCTTTTTGAGTTGGTTGAAAATCCGAGCCTTCTATTAAAATATCGAGAAGCAGGACTGGACTACGTTTACAAATGGCATGACCCCTCCTTGATCGGGAGGATTACAAAATCAATTTACGAGAGTTGATTTTATGTGTGGAATCGTAGGGATTTACAATTTTAGAGAACCGGTCGACCCATTTTTAATTAAGGCGATGGCTGATACTTTAAAACATCGAGGGCCGGATGACGAAGGATATTTAGGAATCCATTTCGATACAAAAAAAGTTTATCCCCTTATAGGGGAGGATAGCCAAATTGAGGGAATTAAACTCCATGACTTTGATCAGCCTGTAACCTTTCTCTTGGGCCATCGAAGGTTATCAATCCTTGACCTCTCTGCTGCTGGCCATCAACCCATGTGCAATGAAGATGGATCGTTATGGATTGTTCATAATGGAGAGATCTATAACTACATTGAACTCGGGAAGGAATTAGAGAGGTTTGGACATCACCTAAAATCAAAAACAGATACAGAAGTAATTCTCCACTCCTATGAAGAATGGGGGAAGGATTGCTTGCACCATTTTAATGGAATGTGGGCCTTTGTGATTGTCGATTTAAAGAAGAGAAAGATCTTTTGTTCAAGGGACCATGCAGGAATTAAACCTTTTTATTATTACTACAATGGAAAGAAATTCGCTTTCGCCTCAGAGATTAAAGCATTGCTTAAGATAGACCATTTTTCAGTAGAGCCAAATGAACAGATGATTGCTGATTACCTCTTCTATGGATTGTTGGACCACACAAAGGAAACTTTTTTTAAAAATATTTATCAATTAAGGCCCGGAGAATATCTTATCTTGGATGAAGATCAATGGGTTGTCCATTCCTACTGGGATATAAAACCTAAAGAAATCTTTTCCAAAAAGAATGAAGAATATGTGGAAAAATTTTATGAACTTTTTGAAAATTCTATTCGTTTGAGATTGAGAACAGATGTCCCAATTGGTTCCTGTTTAAGTGGAGGGCTGGATTCTTCCTCAATTGTTTGCATGGCCAATCGATTAATGTTTGACCGAGTATCCATCGACTCCAAACTGGTCGGAGATAAGCAAAAAACATTTTCTTCCTGTTTTGAAAATTCTACTTACGACGAAAGATTTTTTATTGAAAAGGTAATTGCACAGACAGGAGCAGAAAAGAATTTTATTTTTCCAAGGGCTGAAGAATTTTTTTTAGAAATTTACCCGTTGGTCTGGCATCAGGAAGAACCTTTTATTTCAACCAGTATGTATGCACAGTGGAAGGTGATGAGTTTAGCAAAACAGAAAGGGATAATTGTATTATTGGATGGTCAAGGAGGAGATGAGTTGCTCTCGGGATATCTCCCCTCTTACTATTTTTTCTTCAAACAAATTCTTAAAGAAGGGAACCCCATCAGATTGGTAAACGAAGGATTTGGATTTTTAAAGAACCATCGAACAAAACTCTCCGTCTTTTTAATCGGATTAATTAAGGATTTCTTGTTAAAAAAGGGTAATCTATTTAACAAAAATTATATCGATAGAAAAGTGGAATGGGCTGACGGAAGCTTTCTTAAAAAATACCTTCGCCCCTTTCCTAAACCCAAAGTATTTGGGGACGAATTGAACAATTACCTTTACTGCATTTTTAAAATGACAAGACTTCCAAGCCTTCTTCATTATGAGGATCGTAATTCAATGGCCTTCTCCCTTGAAGCCAGGTTACCCTTTCTGGATCACCGTCTGGTAGAATTCGTTTTTAACCTTCCCCCAGAGCAAAAAATAGAAGGAGGTTTAACTAAGGCCATCCTGAGAAGGGCGATGCAAGGCATTCTACCAGAGGAAATCCGAAAACGGACCGATAAAATGGGTTTCGGCACTCCTGAGGATATTTGGTTCAAGACAATTTTAAAAGATCAAGTTTACCAAATCTTTAGGTCTAAGAGTTTCTCAGAAAGAGGTTATTTCAATGCTAATAAAGTCTTATGGGCTTTTGATAACTATTGCAAAGGGAAAATCAATTGGAATCCAAATCTCTGGCGATGGGTTAATCTTGAACTCTGGTTTAGGGTCTTTATCGATAAGAATTTAATGGTGGGAATAGATGGAGAATAAAAACATATTTATAAAATCATCGGCCTTCCTTATCCCTTGCCTTCTTGTTTTATTCATAGGAGGGTTATATTTCAATTCTTTAAAAAATAATTTTACCAACTGGGATGACATAATGATCTATTCAAATTGGCAAGTCCGAAGCCTCGATTGGGATAATATTAAAACAATTTTTACTCCTACCAAGGGACAGACCTATCAGCCCATTCGGGTTTTGAGTTATGCAATCGACTACCATTTTTGGAAACTTAACCCAATGGGATATCGAATTACAAATATCTTATTCTATATACTCACATGCATTATGGTTTTCTTAACCCTTCAACTTCTTTCATCTCATTTACGTGAACGAGCTTCCACAGACTCCCATTTTAAGATAGCTCTGTTTGGAAGTTTTCTTTTTGCGGCACACCCGGTTCATGTGGAGGCAGTGACATGGCTTGCCGCAAGAAAAGAGGTCTTACAGGGGTTTTTCTTTTTCTCAGCATTTTATTTATATCTCAGAGTGAGGGAATCTGAAGGGAGAGAGAAAGCTCTATATTTCGGTCTGGTTTTCTTATCTATCCTTGTTGCAATCCTTTCTAAACCCTCGGCTGTCGTTTTCCCGGGAGTGATCCTTGTTTACGAAATAACGCATCGAGGAAACAAATGGGCGGGTTTCATCAAGAGACATTGGTTCTTTTTTCTTACCTCTTTACTGATCTCCTTCGTCTTCGCCTTCATCCTTATAAAAGTTATGGTTGAGGCCGGAGGGTTTAAACCCTATCGGGGTGGGAACTTTTTAAACAATTTGTTGATCAGTTTTTATGCTTTTCTCTACAACATCAAGCTCCTCGCATTAACCATCAACTATTCGGCCGCTTACACCATTCCAATACCCAACCCAATTCTTGGTCTTCGGACCATTCTCTTCGTCGGGATATTCTTTTTAATGCTTGGATTGAGTATCTGGTCACTAAGAAAGACAAAGGTTCTTTTCTTCTCTTTCTTTTTCTTCCTGATCACCATTTTTCCTTACTTAAACATCCTTCCCATTAGTACCCTTCTTGCAGACCGATATGTCTTTATCGCTTCATTTTCTTACTGTTTTCTTTTAGGGATCTTTTTTAATAAACTTTACGAATTCAGACATTCAAAATTTTCAAAAGATTTTCCAAGGCTTCTTGCTACTACACTCTTCTTTTTTCTCCTTTCAGGGTATTCTTTTATGACTTATAAGCAGAATAAGATATGGGAAAATAGTTATACACTGTGGGCCGATGCAGTGGAAAAATCCCCTGAAAGCAATACCGCTAACGCTATGATGGGGGTGGTCTATATGGAATTGGGGATGGATAAAGAGGCATTAGAATATCTTGAGAAAGCGGTCAGAATTCTTCCTTATGACTATTTATCAAGAAATAATCTTGGAATCGTTTATGAACGGTTGAACCAACCCGAAAAAGCATTGGAAGAGTTTTTGAAAGCCATCTGGTTAAGGCCGGATGATGAGATAATCCAACTCAACCTTTCCCTCTTTTATCAGAACCAGAAGGCTTATGAAAAGGCGGCGGAGATCTTAAAGAAATTACTTTCAAAGAGAGAAAAAGATGCCATCCTGCATTTTCGTTTAGGGCTACTCTATAAAGAGGCAGGACGGTATCAGGATGCCATTTCAGAGATTAAAAGATCGATGGAATTGGCCCCTAATATAATCAATCCTTACGTGGAAATGGGAAATATCTATTCCAGATTGAATGACAAAGAGAAGGTAAAATACTATTATTCAAAAGGAGTCGAGAAGGCTAAAAAATCATCCCCAGGGATAGAAGACCTTAGATGGATGATCCAGGATCTGGAATGCCATTAATCAAAGAGGAGGGAAGGGTAATTTACAATGGAATTTAAAAAGGAGATTGCCACGCTTCGCTCGCAATGACTTTTTGAATTCTTATTGGTTGTTTGCTGGAACGTATTACGACGTGCAGGTATACTATTCTGGCTCGCAATGACTTTGTTGAACTGCTACGCAACCCTTAGGTACTTAAAAGAATCTTACAGGAAAGTTTGATAAAAAAATGATTAATTTTAGATTTTGAGCACTAATTTCTAGACAAAAATATTTGAAATTCTCCCCTCACCCCATCCCTCTCCCCAGGGGGAGAGGGATGGGGTGAGGGGAGATAAATGTTAGAAGAAAATTCTCAAATATTCTTTGTAAGAACCTAAAATTCCTATGCGCAAGGAGACCCGCATTTCATTCAATAAGGAGATCGTTTGATGTTCTATCTTTTTTCAATTCTATTTGGGGCGATTGTGGGGAGTTTCTTGAATGTCTGTATTTACAGGCTTCCTAAGGAAGAATCGATTATCACCCCAGGCTCCCATTGTCCCCATTGCAGTAAACCCATTGCCTTCTATGACAATATTCCAGTGGTCAGTTACCTCCTACTAAGAGGGAAGTGTCGGTATTGTAAGAACCCTATCTCTATTCAATATCCTATCGTAGAGGGAACGACTGCACTGTTCTCCTTCCTCCTTTTCATCAAATATGGACCCTCACTTCCTTACCTCCTCTATTTTGCCTTTGTTTCTGCATTGATTGTCATCACCGGGATTGACCTCTATCACCAGATCATCCCGGATGTGATCAGCCTTCCAGGGATCGGGGTTGGATTGTTGGGTGCCCTTCTCTTTCTCCCGATCAATTTTTTGAACTCCCTACTTGGAATGCTTTTGGGAGGAGGAAGCCTCTTTCTTGTTGGAACCCTCTATCACTGGCTTTTTAAGAGAGAAGGCATGGGAGGAGGCGACGTGAAACTCCTTGCCATGATCGGTGCCTTTTTAGGCTGGAAAGCAGTTATTCTTACCATTATCCTTGGGTCGCTTGTGGGCTCCATAACAGGGATAATAATCATTCTTCTAAAAGGAAAGGATTTCAAATATGCTATTCCTTTTGGGCCCTTCCTATCCCTGGGTGCTGTGATTTCGCTTTTCTTTCAGAATGAGATCATCTCATGGTATCTGCAATTTAAAGGATGAAGATGAAGAAAGGTTTTGGACTCTTTAAAAAATTGGATATAAATCTAAGGACAGAGGTGATTATTAACATCTCCCTCCTCATGCTGGCAGCGATCCTGTTAATCGGGTTTACCATCTCAAAGATTAATGAGAGAAGAATTATTCAAGAGAAGATTAAGAATGGAGAGGGAATGGTCCAGGATGTTCAATCCATCATTGACTTTCTATCAAGGGATAAAAGGGACTTTGCTTTACACCATCCAAAAGTCAGAGAAGAGATTCAGGAATTTATCCAAATCTATTTAAGAGAAAAAGGGTATTATGACCTCCTCATTACCGATCAGGAAATGAGGCTCATTGCAAGTAAGAGAATGGAAGGATGGGGAAAACCCATCTTCAATGAATGGTTAAAAAAGTCTATCCAGACAGGCCAGCTTCTCCCTCAGATTGAACAATCAGGGGGTTTCCTTACTTCAACCTATAAGAAGATTACTTTTTATTCTCCTCTATGGAATCAGGGGAAGATTGTTGGAGGTATCCAATTGGAGGTGCCGATAGGGGATGTGATGGTTCATCTCTTAGAATCCCAAAGGCTCATTCTTACCTTTATCATCCTCGATTCGGTCATTCTCATTGTTTTTGGAAGTTTTTTACTCTCCCGTGTTCTGGTAAAGCCCTTAAAAGAACTCGTCCGGCTAACTCAGAAGATTAGCGACGGAGATTTTACCCAGAAAATTGAGGTGACCTCCAAAAACGAGATTGGCCAGCTCATCTCCTCCTTCAATAAAATGATTGATCGGTTGAGAGAGAATCAGGAGGATTTGGAGAAGTATCTGGAATCTTTAGAATCGACCAATAAGAAATTGAAACAGGCCCAAGAGGAGTTGATTCGTTCGGAGAAGTTGGCCTCGATTGGAAGGTTTGCTGCAGGGGTTGCTCACGAGGTGGGTAACCCCCTCGGAGCCATCTTAGGATATACCAGCCTCCTTGAGGGCGGAGAGGTGAGCCAAGAAGAGGCGAGAGATTATTTGAAAAGGATTGAGAAAGAGATAGAAAGGATCAACCGAATCGTCCGAGAACTCCTTGATTTTGCAAAACCCTCTAAAGTGGAAGCCAACGAAATCGATGTTAATAAAGTGATTGAACAAACCCTTTCCCTTCTTTCTTACCAAAAAGGGTTTAAGAACATTCAAACTCGTCTGGACCTTCAACCCGACCTCCCCAAAATTCGAGGAAATGATTCCCAGCTTTCACAGGTCTTTATCAATATTATCCTTAATGCAGTGGATGCCATGCCAGAGGGAGGTTTTCTGACGATTCGAACCGATCAGTTAATCGTGGAAGATCATTTTCCAAGTCGTTACAAGAGTCTCTACCCACCCCGAAGAAAAGGGGATCCTAAAGAGGCAGATTATTCCCATTTAAGAAAACCCGATCCTTTGTCAGTCATCTTTACAAAATTTTCAAAAGGAGATCGACTGGTGAGCATCCGAATTTCCGATACTGGAATAGGGATTGGAAGGGAGGATATTGAGAAGATCTTCGACCCCTTTTTTACCACGAAAGCCCCGGATAAGGGAACAGGTCTGGGGTTGTCAGTTTCCCTGAGGATTATTGAATCCATGGGAGGAGACATCCGGGTGGAGAGTGAGGTTGGGAAAGGAACCACATTCGAAGTATATTTCCCTGTGGTGGCATGAGGGATTGGTCCCAAAAACTTTAAACCTTAAACCTTAAACTTTAAACTTTAAACTTTAAACTTTAAACCTTAAACCTTAAACCTTAAACTTTTTAATAGGGGGTTCTAATGATTCCAAAACGTATTCTCATTGTCGATGATGAAGAGAGTTTCAGACACATGCTCTCCGTGATTTTAAGAAAGGAGAAGTACGAGGTAGAGACCGCCTCAAATGGTGAGGAGGCCCTTCAAAAGATTTCAGAATCCTCTTTTGATCAGATTCTCTGCGATATCCGAATGCCCCAAATGGACGGATTGGAATTTTTAAGAGAGGCCCAGAAGGTAGGGGTGGAGTCCACGATCATTATGATGTCGGCCTATGGGACCATCGACACCGCTATCGAAGCAATGAAATTGGGCGCCTACGACTATATTTCAAAGCCCTTTAAGACAGATGAGATCATCCTGACCTTGAGGAAGGCGGAGGAAAGGGAACAACTAAGAAGGGAAAACCAACTTCTGAGAAGGGAGGTTCAGAGGGAATATAGTTTTGAAAATATTGTAAGCAAGAATGCAAAGATGAAGCAGATCTTTGAGGTGATTAAGAAGGTTGCACCCTATAAATCCACCATCCTCATCATGGGCGAAAGTGGAACAGGAAAGGAGTTGGTGGCAAGGGCACTCCATTATAATAGCGATCGGTCAAAGAAGCCTTTTGTTGCTGTAAATTGTGGAGCCATCCCCGAGAATCTCCTTGAAAGTGAACTTTTCGGTCATGTGAAAGGGGCCTTTACCGATGCTATCCGGACGAAAAGGGGGCTCTTTGAGGAGGCCGATGGGGGGACCCTCTTTCTGGATGAGATTGGTGAGTTACCCCCTCAACTCCAGGTCAAACTCCTGAGGGTTCTTCAGGAGGGTGAAATCAGAAGGGTTGGGGATTCCAAACCCATCAAAGTGGATGTAAGAATTATTTCTGCAACCGTAAAAGACCTTGTGAAAGAAGTGAATGAGGGGCGATTCAGGGATGATCTTTTTTATCGGCTGAATGTCCTTCCCATCCATATCCCTCCCCTTCGTGAAAGAAAGGAGGATATCCCACTTCTTGTCGAACACTTCATAAAGAAGTTTACCTTATCTACCAATAAAAAAGTAGTTGGAATTGACTCAAAAGCCCTGGAGGCTTTGATAAATTACAGGTGGTCAGGGAATGTAAGAGAACTTGAAAACACTATTGAAAGGGCAGTGGTCTTAGCCGATGGCGAAAATATTATGCTCGAAAACTTACCTCCTGAGATTAGGGAGTTTAAAGAAGAAGAGGTTTCCGTTCTACCGGTTGCTGAAGAAGAATATTCTATTAAAAAGGCATCAAGGATCTTGGAGACCAATCTGATTAAAAAGGCCTTAAAAAAGACAAGAGGGAATCATACCCATGCAGCAAGATTGCTTGAGATCAGTCATCGAGCCTTACTTTATAAAATCAAAGAATATGGGATCGAAGAGGATTAGAGAATTTTAAACTCTTTGCCATTTTGTCAAAAACCTTCATATTTTTCATAATTTTTTTTCCTTTTAAACCCATCCTTTTCCTTAACTCTCAACCCTTAATTTCGTAACCTACTAAAATCATAGTTAAATTTCAACAATATTTTTCTTCTTTTTATAGAGCAAATTCCAAAAACTTTTTGGTATAGCTTTTGCTATTTATAAAATAAGAAAGAAAGGAGGTGAGATTTTGAAATCTCCAATGAAATCAAAAGGTTTTACACTAATTGAAATGCTTGTCTCACTTCTCATACTGGCCATCTCATTACTGGCCCTTGCTGGGTTGATGTCGATAACCACAAGGAACAATTCTTTTGGTGGTCATATCACAGAGGCCGTCACCTTTTCGCAGGATAAACTCGAAGAGTTCAGAGCACTTCGCCCTCAAGCGCCTCCCGATGGAGATATTCCAGAGGGTCAAGGCTCTGACCAGAAAATCGGAGCAACAGGAATTAATTACACAAGAACCTGGAATGTTGAAACCAATGGGAATATCAGACTGATTACGATAACCGTTACCTGGAACGATCGGATCAATCATTCTATTGCACTTCGTTCTGTCATTTCTCTTTAAGGAGGAAGAAAGAATGAAATCCCATAGCCTATTCAATTCTAAAGGAATCACGATTATTGAGTTACTAGTGGCTCTGGTCATCTTTGGGCTTGTCGTGGGGGGTATCTACCGTGTCTTTATTGCCCAGACCAAGGCCTACACCGTTCAAGACCAGGTGGCCGAAGTCCAGCAGAGCGTTCGAAGTGCGATGGAGATCCTCTTAAGAGACATCCGGATGGCAGGTTATGATGATGAAAGGTCTACTATTTCCATTAACACTACCCTCCCACCCAATTATGATTATATTGTCTATCCCCCTCAAGAAACCTCCATCACCGTTCATTATGAATATTATGATACCACCACTGCCCAATTTCAGAAGCATAATGTCTCCTACTGGTTTGATTCGCTTTCTTCAAGGCTGATGAGACAATTGACCATCGACAATGTGGCAGGTCCTCAAGAGGTTTTATTGGAGAATGTAGATTCCCTCCAATTTACGTATGGGGTAGATGGAGATGAAGATGGGGGTATTGATGATCTGAATGGAGATGGAGTGATTAACAATGATGATTTTATTTCAGCAGGAGATGTTGGAACGAGGAAGGTTATAGCCGTTCGTGTTCGTTTGACGGCAAGACCTTCCCCCGAGAACCCAGACATTCAGAAGGTGGTTTCTCCAAGAACTCTGGACTCTAAGGTGACATTAAGAAACCTTTGTTTGAGATGAGTTTGCTTAAAACCCAGGGTTTCTTGGCTAAAGTAAGGGTAAGGAGGCCGGTTTCGTCGATGGGTTAGATTCTTACCATGAAGATTTGAGAATTTTCTTCTAAAATTTATGCCCCCTCACCCTTCCCCTCTCCCATTGGGGAGAGGGACGGGGTGAGGGGAAAATTTCAAATATTTTTGGTTAGGTTTAGGTGAATTCACAACCTGTCATTCCTGTGAAAACAGGAATCCAGTTTCTTTGGCTTTTTCTGGATTCCCGCCTCCGCGGGAATGACGATCTTTCTTCTTCAGAATAGAGAATCGCTCAATTTAGGCTTAAGAAAACATTCCTTAAAAAATGAATGGAGGAAAAAATGAGAAAGAATGTCCCTTTTATTTTAAAAGACCAGTCAGGGGTTGTCCTGGTCATCGCACTGATCATGATCATTGTTCTTACCTTGTTGGGTCTTGCCTCAACCTTTACATCGACCTTTGAGATCAAGATGTCAGGAAACAAAAGAGGAGCCACCGATGCCTTTTATGCAGCGGATAGCGGGGTTCAGGTAGTAAAGGCGAGAATTGAAAACTTTGATCTTCCAGGAAAATATGTAGGGAATAAATATGATCCTTTTACAGATTCAAGCAATCCAAATCCAACGAAAGCGAAAGTTGTTATCCATTATATTCCAGACCAATTTGGAGCCCCGAGAGGATCTGGTTTCAGTGCTTCTGGAAATTATGATTTTGCTTATTATTTAATAGAGTCAACAGGGCAGGATCAGGTGGCGATGGAAAACCTTAAAGCCACCTGTTTGATCCAGGAGAAAGTGGTAAGACTGGTGCCCAAAGGAGAATAATTCAATGAAGCCAAAAGTTTCTTTTCTAATTTTGTCTATAATTTTTCTTTTTTCTTCTATTTGTTTTGCACATGACACAGATCTTTATGTCCTTGATCAAAGCATGGAACAAGTCCCTCCAGATATTCAGTTAATTCTTGATTTATCGGGAAGCATGCGCTGGACACCTGCAGGTCAATATATGTACATCCCAGACTCTGTGTCATGTTCGAGTTCAAGATATTGTCCCGATGACACTCCATTTTATTCTACCCCTGGCCCAGGTCATACAAAATTAATTAAAATCGATATTGACTCAGGCCGCGAATATCCAACCTATTCAATTCCGGTCTATAGTAACAGTACCTGCACAGGACCCTTTTATAAAACTTATAACAGTTCAGACCCGACACGAAATACTAATTGTAGTCGATTGGCCATTGCCAAAAGGGCCATCAAAAAAATACTGGATGCCAATGAGGATGGCTCGGTTACAGACCCAGAGGATCAGGACAGGCTCGACATGAGAATAGGTTACATGAGGTTTTATGCTTGTGGAAGCGATTCCGGAGAGAATTATAATAGTGGCTGTAATACTCTCAGAAAGCCAATAAACACACCTTACAGTCAAATATGGTCATCAGTCAACGGGGAGAACGCCTATGGGGGGACCCATCTGGCACATGCTTTAAAAGAGGCCAAACTCTATTTAGATTTTCACAAGTCCGGGGACAATGCCAAGGCATGCCGTAAAAAGTTTGTCATTATGATTACGGATGGCCAGGATACCTTATCCTGCAGTGGAGGCGGGAGTGATTGGCAGGGGGACCAATACAAAAGGAGAAGAGAAACGGTGGCAAGGGCGAAGGCCCTTGCTGATGCGGGGTATCCGGTATTTATCGTTGGGTTTGGAGCAGATTTACCTTACTTTCTCAAAAACACATTGAATTGGGCTGCCTATTATGGGGGGACAGAAAACCCCCTTGTCCCTAATTCGGGAAATTTTACGGGATATCAAATCCCTTATGGTTTATACCCACCTGGGATAACGGCATGCACAACCTCAACAAGAACCTGTTATCTTTATAGTGACTTAATTAAAACACCTTCCAAGAAGACTTCTTGTTCTGCCGGTTCGACAGGTTGCTACTGTTTTGCCAACTCCAACGACCCCGGAGAGATTCCTCTTTCAGGATATGCCTTCTTCGCAGAAGACGTCTCTCAATTGGAGGGGGCATTAGAAGAAATTCGTAACTATATTATGGCCATCATTGCCAAATCAAGTTCGTATGTTGCTCCAGTTGTCCCGATTAGCCAGATGGAACAGACCAGTTCTGAAAGCCGACTTTATTTGGGTATGTTTAAACCTACTATCCGGGGTTTCTGGAATGGAAATATCAAAAAATATGGGATTGCTACAGAAAATAATGGAAATATTAAGGTTGGTGATATTATTGATGCCACCCCACCTCCCGATGGACCTAAACTCGTAATCGGTCCTCAGAATAAGATTCTTGACTCATCGAAATCATATTGGAGTTCAGTGGAAGATGGTTCGGATGTCGAGAAGGGGGGGGTTGGAGAAAAACTTTTGAACAGGACAACTCCGAGAAATATTTTTACCTATTTGGGAACAAACGTTGATTTAACGGATCCCTCCAATGCCTTTGGGAAAACAAACAATCTAATTATCCCTGAAATGTTGGGTCTATCGCCAGAGGACCAAGAAGGGAGAGAAAGGGTTTTTGATTTCACCCATGGGTTGGATGCCTATGATGAGAATAAGAATGGAGTTTTCAATGAAAAAAGGGATGGTAAGTTAGGAGGAGAAATCTATCAATATTCCTATATATTGGGATCTTTTATCCATTCAAGACCTTTGGTGATTTATTATAAGAATCTTAATCAATCTGTTATTTTCGCAGGATCCAATGATGGGATGCTTCATGCCTTTGATGATGAAACAGGCGAAGAACTTTGGGCGTTTATTCCTCCTATCTTTTTAAACAGGCTAAAGGATTTTGGACACGAACTCTCCCTTCAGATTTTTGCTGATGGCTCCCCAAAGGCATATATCGAGAAAGATGTTAATGGGAATATTGTCAAAGCGATTCTAATGTTTGGATTGCGAAGAGGAGGAGATCGTTATTACTTTTTAGATGTCACCAACCCTAATGCCCCAACCTTCTATTGGGAAATCGGTCCTTCAACCCCTGGTTTTGAAGAACTTGGACAGACTTGGAGTAACCCCAGGTTAGGGAAAGTCAAATACGGGACTGGTTATAAATGGGTTGCCTTTATAGGGGGTGGATATGATATAAGACAGGATGATCAACCGGGTATTGCCACATCCCCTGATTTGAAAGGAACAGCAGTTTACGTAGTGGATTTCTTGAATAAATCATTATTATGGAAATATTCGAAAACCAAAGATTTGGAGATGAAATATTCTATCCCAAGTGATGTTACTCGAGTGGATACCAATGGGGATGGATTCATCGATCGGCTATATGTTGGAGATATGGGGGGAAGGATGTGGAGATTCGATATCGGGGATCCCAATCCAACCAACTGGACAGGGAAAAGAGTATTCCAGGCCAATGGAAAGATATTTTACCCTCCTGATGTCACTCTTGAGAACGATGACGGATATTACGAAATGATATATTTTGGGACAGGAGATCGTGAAAGCCCAAAAGACATCAATTTCGTCAACAAACTTTATGCGCTGAAAGACAAAAACCCCTCCCAACCGATAGTAGAAAATGACTTGGTCAATGTAACCCAAGACTTACTCCAAGATCCTAATGCTTCTCCCAATGAAAAAGCGGCTCTGTTAGATCTTCTGAAATCGAAAAAAGGCTGGTTTATTACTCTTGAGGGGGCTGGCGAAAAATGCCTTGCAGAGGCATTTGTTTTGGGAGGAGCAGTCTATTATACTACTTTTACCCCAACCCCATCTGATCCTGGAGACATTTGTGCCATCGGTGAGGGGACTGCAAAAATCTACATCCTTAAACTAAAAACAGGAAATGCTATCTTCAATCTTGATGATTCGAATGATATTGGGGGGGTAGAGGTGATTTGGAAGAGCGATCGTTCCATTGAGATTGGTAGAGGTATTCCTTCCAATATCATACTTGGAATTTTAGGAAGTACCCTCTCAGCTTATGGAGGGGTTGCTGGAGGTGTATTTACCCCACCAGTCCCAATTAATAAAAGTCTATTTACGATTAATTGGCGCCAGGTTTTCTGATTTCTCATTTGTTTTGACTTTTACATCAAATAACGCTATAGTTAAAACAAAATGGAAAATGGTGGGCTATGGCGATTAATTAAAATCGTTATTATCCTGTCTCTTATTTCTTTCGAAATTTTATCCTGTGCGAAAGGGAAGGAGACAAAGAGTGATACCCAAACCAATCTTCCCCCGGTGATTACCTCCTTAAAAATCTATCCCGAGAATCCAACCCATGAGAACGAACTGACGCTAATTATTCAAAGCCAGGACCCGGATAAAGACCCTGTCTCTTACTCTTATCAGTGGCTCAGGAATGGGGAGGAAATTGTGGGAGAGAATAAGGATTCCTTACCTTCAGGAAGTTTTAAGAAAGGGGACTCGATTCAGGTGAGGGTGACGGCTTCGGATGGAAAAGGAGAAGGGAACCCCTTTCTTTCAGAGCCGGTGAAGATTCTCAACTCACCTCCTTTGATTCAAGAAGTCTGGATTGAGCCCAAGGTTGCCTATGCCAATACGGGCCTGAAGGCCCATGTGAAGGGCATGGACAGGGATGGCGATTTTATCTATTATACCTATCAATGGGAGAAGAATGGAAATCCTATTCCCGAAGAGAAGAAAGAGATCTTAGGGAAAGGGAGTTTTAAAAAAGGGGACTCAATTACAGTGACGGTTATCCCTGATGACCGTGAGTCCTATGGAAAACCCAAGAAGTCGGATCCTCTCATTATCTCAAATCATGCACCAGTCATTATCTCAAACCCTCCCACCTCTATTGAGAAAAACCTCTATATCTATCAGGTTAAAGTAGACGATCCTGATGGAGATCATGTTCAATTCAGACTGAAATCAGGTCCTAAAAGAATGGAGATCGATAAGAGCACAGGTTTAATTCGCTGGGAGATTAGAAACGAGGATCAGGGAACCCATTTTATCGAAATTGAAGCACTGGACAGCGAAGGAGCCAGAAGCACCCAGCGTTATACTCTCACTGTAGAGATCAAATAACCTACCCATTTAATCAGTAATCCCGAAAGCCTGTTTCCGTCAAATGGAATCAAATGGTGTAAAACCGCCTATGCACCTACAATAGAGAGAGCTTTGAAAAAGCCCCCGGATATAATTCCGTCATTCCTGCGAAGGCAGGAATCAAGGATTTTCAAGGGATTTCCGGACTCCCGCTTTCGTTGGAGTGACAGAAAAAGTTTTTTTTCAGAAATCTAAAAAAGTATTGACAATCCCTTCCAAAGGATTAAAATAAATTTAATCCTTTAAAATAAACCTAAATTTAGCGATTCTTGAATGTTATTGCGAGGCAGAGGCGAAGCAAACTTATTTTTTCCGCCTGGGGCGGATCAGTCTTTAACTAATAAGAGATTGCCACGGTCGCTCGCAATGACTTTGTCGGATTAAAAGGTTTTGCTCGCAACGAATTTGTCCGATTGCCATGCACTCTTCAGGTGCTCGCAAAGAAATGTAAGAAGAAGATTTTTATGAAAAATTGCTCAATTTTAGTTTCAACATCGGGGATGGTGGAAACCCCTCGCCTTGAGGCGAAGGGAAAATAGGCGAAATGTGAACAAAGTGAACAT
>FWPU01001414.1_pt1 | contig 71694 bp, 63 predicted proteins | sample 2228361 | NCBI WGS metagenome assembly FWPU01 (sample SAMEA103939777, study PRJEB20133) | metagenome | reverse complement strand
GCGGCAGAACGCGCACTCGTGCAGTTTTCCGGGGACGGTCCGCCTCCGGCCCAATCCGCCCAGTCCCCACAGGAAGAAGGCGGATATTAGCACTGTGGTGGACAAGACAACGGAATAACCGAACAAGACACCCGCTTCGCGTGATTCGGATCAGGGGACGGAAACGGCGGTCACGATCCGGAGCCCTCCGGGAGGCGGCGGAGGCGCAGGCGCAACCGGCGGTTCCGATGTGGGCGGAGAGGGCGGTGGAGGGGGCGGGGGTGATGCGGTGGGAGGCGTGTAGGTCGCAATGTTGCTTTCGCTCGATTCGTTCCCAGCGGTGTCGAAAGCGGTGACCACATAGTGCTGCACGACGGCCGGGGTGCCGATATTGAACGAAGTCGTGGTTCGGCCGACGGTGGTCAGCAGGAAGGCGCCGACCGACCCTTTCGTGCAGGGCAGTTGGCTGCATCGATAGATGTGGTACCCGGCCAGATCCGGTTCGGTATTGGCGTTCCAGAGCAAGGTAGCCCCTAGGCTCACGGCATGCCAGAAGACCGTGACCACAACCAGCATGACCGACCGTCCGCGGCGCACCATCGTACGAGGCTCCCAATCGCTCGTGTTTGTGGCAACGTCCGGGCCGGAGCGCTTGCGGATGACAACACGGCGATGTTTGGCGTGGACGACAGAGGCGAACTCGGTCTTGTGTTGGTCTTCGCGGCTGGCGAGTGTAGGGTTTGAGCAGCAACCGCGATCTGTGCCTAACCGCCAACGCTAGGTCAGGGAGGAAATTCTCGGTCTGTCTGGCTCCGGATGGTCTAACCTACAGCTCAGACAGTTTCCTGGAAAGGTCCGCGGCTTGGATGTTGTCCATACGAAGGCAGTCGGCGGTGTTGATCTGACCGCTTCCTGTCGGGTGGTCGGAAGGGGGCTCGCCGCACGGCACGCTCAGAAGCGGTAGCCGAGCTCAATGATGTGCAGATCAACGCCCAGGCTGGTGGGACCGTACACACCGGCATCGGAAAAGTGTTGGAACCGATAGCCGGCGTGGAACATCGGAAACGGGTCGAGGCCGATGCCGGCCGTGCCGATGATCTGCGCCGGGCCGCCGAAGTTCTGGACGCCGAATTTGTGATTGGTGAAAAAGGCGAGGCCGGGTCCGACGTCCACGGAAAGTAGGCCGTTGGGGCTGCTCACGGCGAGGGCCGGGACCATCGTCGCCATGAGGCTGGTCGTTCCCGCCGCTGCAAGCTGACCCGCGCTGGCGAGCAGTCTCGTTTCGAGCGTCCAACCCGAGGGCTGGTGCCGCCATCCCCAAGGGAGCCTCAGATGCTCCGCGACATCGTACATCTGGAAATTTTCCTTTTGCTCCTCGCCTAATGGCGAGTTGCCTCCCAAACCGTATCGCGGGCCGGCCCATAGCAGGGCCATCGGCTTGGCATATTCGTCTGCGAACGGTGGATCGACCGTGGCGCCGGTCCGGGGACCGGTGCCGATGAAGGCCATGGGGTCCGCCCAACAGGGAGTGGAAACGAGGATGGCGAACAGGAGGCTCACCCTCAGACCGGAAGCGAAGCAAGGCGGGAAGGCTTTCATTTGACCCTTTCTGCTGGTGCCCACGGGTACGACGAGGCCGGGGATTGAAGGCACGTCGCCGGATGGAGTGGTGACGGCTCAATCGCAGTCTGAGTCAAACGTGGGGAAGCATGGGGAAATGAGCATTGAGCATGCCAAGGCGTCCCAGGAAGAGCCATCCTTCGATTCCTGCAGAAGACCGGATGCTTGCGTAAATCCGGGGACCGGCCGTGGGCATGTTGGGCGTCAAAGATTGATCAAAAATGTCCGTAACGGTCAAAATTCTGACTTCTCTATCGCCCGCTGTCCTCCCTCTTGAACGGAAAGAGGAGGGTGGGGGAAGATGCAGCGTGCCATGAGCGCTGCCATCCTTGAAACGCCGCCACCGCAGTTTACGGCCCAGGAAGCTCGCGTGATCGCGCGCGAGCGCTTTGGCGTGAGCGCGACCCCTATCGCCCTGCCCAGCGAACGTGATCAGAACTTTTTGTTGGAGACCGAAACCGGGGCAACGTTCGTGCTCAAGATCGCAAACGCTGCCGAAGCACGGGCGATCCTCGAGGCACAGCAGGCGGCGTTGGAGTTTCTGGCGGAGAAGGCGCCGGCCTTGCGCTGTCCGCGGGTGCAACGGACCACGACGGGCGAGACGATCACAGTCGTCCAATCGTCCGGCGGGACGTCCCATTTCGTTCGACTGGTGACCTATCTGCCCGGCCACCTGCTGGTGGAGGCCGCCCCGCATTCGCCCGAACTGCTGCGGAGTCTGGGTGCCTTCTTCGGCCGACTGGACCGGACCCTGACGGGCTTTACCCATCCGGCGCTCAAGCGCACGCATCTCTGGGACCTCCGACGCGCTGGGGCTGTCGCAGCCCAGCACGCGTCCTACATTACTGATGGGGCGCACCGCGCCCTGGTCGAGCGCTTCGTGGCGCGGTTCCGTGAGTGCGTCGAACCGATGCTGCCGGATCTGCGGATCAGCGTTATTCATCACGACGGCAACGACTACAACATCCTCGTCACCGGCATCGAGACCGGGGGCGAGGTCACCGGCCTCCTCGATTTCGGTGACCTGATCGAGTCGTACACGGTCTTCGAGCCGGCCGTCTGTACGGCCTATGCGATCCTCGGCAAGTCGGATCCGGTGTATGCAGCGGCGCAAGTCATCGGCGGGTACCATGCCGCCTTTCCGTTGACCGACCAGGAACTGGGGCTGCTCTACGATCTGGTGGCCATGCGCCTCTGCACGAGCGTCGCGCTGGCATCGTACCGGAAGATGCGGTTCCCGGAGAACGCCTACCTGACCGTCTCGGAAATGCCGGCGTGGGCGGCGCTGGAATGTTTAGCCGGGATCAGCCCGCGGCTTTTTCACTATGCGATGCGGGACGCCTGCGGTCTGCCCGCCTGCCCCCGAACGGCTGCGGTGGTGCGGTGGCTGGAAGCAAATGCGGAGATCCTCGCTCCGGTGGTCGAACCGGATCTCCGCAAAGGCGACTGCACGGTCGTGAACCTGACTCCCGGCGCGCCTGACTTCGCCGAGATCGGGGATTTGACGGATACGCCGCGGTGGACCGATGCCATCTTCGGGCGGATGACGGCCACGGGTGTCGGCGCCGGCATAGGACGCTACGGCGAATCCCGGCGGAGCTACACGAGCGCAGCCTATCGGCCGGCCGGGACCGAAGTCGAGGCGTGGCGCACCGTGCACCTCGGCGTGGACGTGTTTCTCGCGTCCGGCTCGCCCGTGTTCGCCCCGCTGGACGGCACGGTCCACAGCGTCGCCGACAATGCGCAGCTGCAAGACTACGGGCCTACGATCATCCTGCGACACGCCGCGCCGGGCGCGGGCGAGTTCTTTACCTTGTACGGCCATTTGAGCTTGGCATCACTCGACGGGCTCGCACCAGGCCGGCGGATCGCTAAGGGCGAACGAATCGGGTGGGTCGGCGATTCATCCGCCAACGGCAATTGGCCGCCACACGTGCATGTTCAGCTTATTGTGGACCTGCTCGATCAGGCTGGCAACTTCCCCGGTGTCTGTGCCGCGCGCGACCGCCGGCTCTGGCAGAGTCTCTGTCCGGACCCCAACCTGGTACTGCGGATTCCCGATCTGCCGCCGCCGGACTCCGGGCGGAGCCCCGAGGCGCTCGTTGACGCGCGGCGGCGCCGTCTCGGCTCGAACCTGAGCCTCAGCTACCGGCGTCCGCTCAAGCTCGTCCAGGGATGGAAGCAGTATCTTTATGACCACCTGGGTCGCGAATACCTCGACTGCGCGAACAATGTGGCGCACGTGGGGCATGGCCATCCGGCGGTGGTCCGGGCGGCAGCGCGACAGATGGCGCTGCTTAATACGAACACGCGCTACCTGCACGATCTGCTGGTGGAGTACGCGGAGCGTTTGTGCGCAACCCTGCCGGAGCCGCTCCGCGTCTGCTATTTTGTCTGCTCCGGCAGCGAAGCGAACGAGCTGGCGTTGCGCCTGGCGCGAGCCCACACGCGGGGCACCGACGTGATCGTGCTGGACCATGCCTACCACGGCAACACCACGACGCTCGTGGACCTCAGCCCGTACAAGTTCAACGGCCCCGGCGGCGCCGGTGCGCCGCCGCACGTCCACACGGTGCCGATGCCGGATGTCTATCGGGGACCCTATCGAGCCGGCCCGGATGCCGGCAAACAGTACGCCGCGCATGTGCGGGCGTCCCTGGAGCGGATCAAGCGGGGAAACCGGCGTCTCGCGGCGTTCTTCTGTGAGTCGCTGCCGAGTTGCGGCGGGCAGATCGTCTTGCCGCCCGGCTATCTGCATGAAGCCTATCAATTCGTCCGAAAGGCCGGCGGGGTCTGTATCGCCGACGAGATCCAGGTCGGGTTCGGGCGAGTCGGCTCGCACTTCTGGGGCTTTCAACTGCAAGACGTGGTGCCCGACATCGTGACCCTGGGCAAGCCGATCGGCAACGGCCATCCGATCGGCGCAGTGGTGACGACAGCGGAGATCGCGGCCTCGTTCGCCAACGGGATGGAATATTTCAACACGTTCGGCGGCAACCCCGTGTCCTGCGCCGTGGGATTGGCAGTATTGGATGTGATTGCGCGGGAAGGATTACAGGAACACGCGCGGTCCGTCGGGGCCTCGCTGAAGGAAGGGCTGGCCGCGTTGATGGCCCGGCACGCGCTGGTCGGGGATGTCCGAGGCGAGGGGCTGTTTCTCGGTGTCGAGTTCGTTCGGGATAGGGAGACGCGCGAACCGGCCGGGCCGGAAACGGCGTATATCGCGGAGCGGCTGAAGGACCTGGGGGTGCTGACCGGCACCGACGGGCCGTTCCGCAACGTGCTGAAGATCAAACCCCCGATGGTCTTGACGATGGCGGACGCCGATCGACTGATTACCTGCCTTGACCAAGTCCTGGCCGAGCCGCGGCTCGGGCTCCTCCGCAGACCGCTCTAACCGCGCGATGCCGCCCGACGTACTTAGGAAAAGATCTAGTCCCAGAGCGACGAGAACCAGTTCAGGATGGTCGACAGCCAGGACTCATCGGCTTCCGCCGGGGGCGGCTGCGGTTGAGCCGGCGGCGCCGGCTGTGCGGAAGGTTGGACTTGAAGAGGCGGCTGCGGTGGGGGCGAGGGCGCTGCGGCGACCGTTTCCGGTGGCGGGGTCGCGGCTGGCGGAGCGGTCGCGGCAGGTCCCGAAAGCGGGCCCGGTTCAAGTTGAGGAGGCGCTTGTGCTGGGGTCGGCTCGGAAGCGGGCTCCGGCGTTCTGAGTTCTTTCTGGTAGCGGGCGACGAGGGCCTGGAGGGCGCCGCGTTGTTTTTTCGCCTCGATAACCTCGCGAGCCAACGCCCGCTGATCGTTCTGCAACGCGGCGAGCTTCGCTTGAAGCGATGTCACCCTGGTCCGAAATTCGTGCTGGAAACGGTCGGCGGCATCTTTTTCGGCCTCAAGCCTCGCCAGGAGTTCTTTGAGTCGTCGGTCTTCCTGGTCGTTGAGCGCTTGCAGCGACTCCGCCTGCTGCTCCAACGCCTTGACCTCGGCTTGTGCGCGTTCCAGTTCGGCCTGAAATCTGTCGCGTTCCGTCGTCGCCGCTTCATAGGTGCTCTGTGTCACGCATCCGACCGTTGTGAACAGCAGACTGCAGAGCAGTCCGGTGAGGACGTTCAGATCGCAGTAAGGAGCAAACGGGAATGCCTGCGCAGAACTCTTCGTCATGTCAGTCCTCGCCTTTTCGATCATCGGCACCCTCGTGGACCGCGTCCTTTCTCCGCATGACCACACATCCGCTTCGCCGTGCTCCGTGATCCGCCACCGGCCGGGTTCCACCTCGCATGCCGGCTGGAGGACCAACCCTAACCGCGCCGGGAACTGCTTACGTGAAGGTTCGAATCACCGGCGAGGATATGCCGTGATCACGCAGAAGTCAACGAACGGCTGAAACGGCGCGGGATGTGAGAGCGATTACCTGGTCGCGGGATCGGCGCCTAGCACCAAGCGATGCATGCCGAGCCAGAGACCGTGCCATTTCTCCATCGCCATCAGCGCGGCCGCGCGAATCGTTTCTCGGTGCTCCTCCAGCTCCGCGTATCCGGCCAGGGCGGCGCGGAGCCAGTCGCCGTGCTGTAGTTCCTCGAAAAGATGGGTTTCGAAAAACTTGATGTCCCGCAGCGAGAGCTGGGGAAAGGTGAGCAGGCCGCTGTAGAGATAGCGATAGGTGAGGCCGGCCGTCGTCTCGATGCCGAACGAGGCGCCCAACGCCGACGGCATGTCGCCGTGCAGGAACACCTCACCGACGCGGTCAATATACTCCTGCGCCTCCGGGCACAGCCGTTCCTGCGCGAGGACTTGGCGATCGATGCCCAAGCGATCGGTCAAGCGCAGCATCTGCGCGGCATGAACGTCCTCCGGCACCCCGTTTCCGTATTCCGAAAAGAGCACCCTCGCCAATTCCAGCCCGATCGTTTCGTCCTTGTCCGACAGGTTGTAGAGCAGGCCGATCAGAATCTTGCGGAATTGAATCCCGAACCAGTACCACTGGCGGACGAACCGCCGAAGTTGCGCCTCCGTGACGCCGCGCTGGAACGCTCGGAAGAACGGATTCGTGTGGGCGGGATGGGCTTGCAGTTCTCGCTCCAATGCGTCAAGGAAGGCCGAACCGGACCGATGCGTCACGGAGTGCGACATGGTTTCTGGTTCCTGCACCTTAGAACAGCTATCAGCCACCGGCCATTAGCCGTCGGCTTCACCCTCCTCTTCCCTTTCAAGGGGGAGGGTCTCGGGGAGGGGTTTACATCCTGCACAGGTAAGCCGCCAGCTCATCACGACCGGAAGGGGATCTTTCCCGCCGCGTCAATGGCGCCGATCAGCGGACAGTTGCGAGCAGAGACGTCACGCGTGACCGCTCGCCTCGCCGCTCGGAGGAAGAGAGTCTAGCGCGTACCCCTCAGGCCGCTCGGCGTGCCGCCCCGGCCGTGCCCGGCAGCGGTTCTTGATACAACCAGGCACCCGCTACGGTGGCGGCCACCATTTCAATCAATCCGATCAGCATGGCGACGGACACCAGGCCGGCAGGGAACAAGCCCATGGGCATCCACGTGAGCGTCGGCAGGCAGTAGCCCAGCAACCAGACGGCGGCGCCCGCGTACAGGGCCGTGATCGGGCCGGCTCCGTACCGCGGCCGAATGGACGCGTAGAACCAGACCGCAAGAATCCCGTACACCAGCCCCAGCAGCACATAGAACAAACTTCTGGCCGGGTTCTCTTGGACGGGTTTCCCCAGGGCCTGCATGGCGTCGCGCCATTCCGAGCCCAGCAGCACTCCGTTGATCAGCCACTGGACCACATCGATGATGAGCCCGGCGACCAGGCCTCCCAGGAGAAGGCGATTCCAATTGATCTCTTTCATGGCGGTCCTCCTTTCCTCGCTTGCGTGGCGACGCGCCCATCAGGAGGTTCTTGGCGCGTCGACAAACACCGTCGTGCGAGTCTTGTTCGACTTCGGGCGATCACCTCACACTTCTTTGGCGAGTTGGACATAGCGATGATAGGGAAGCAGCGTCCAGGTTTCCGCGGACAGCGCGCCCAGCGACAGGCTGATCATCGCCACCTTGGCGGCTTCCTCTTCGTTCGCCGCCTCGTAGAGGTCCAGGAAGTCGTGCGGCCCCAGCACTAAGTAGTGGGAGAGCCACTTGACGCCGGGACACTTGACCTTGACTTGGTTCATCCCTTGCTTCCCATGTTCCTCCCGGAATTTGGGATCGCGCGCCTCCTCCGGCGCCAGCTTGGTGAGTAACGCAAAGGTCGGCATGGCGTCCTCCCTGTTGCTTTGACAATAGCCGGCAGTAAATAGCAAAGAGCCAGTAGCTTAGCTGCCTCCTGCCCCTCCCCATTCTAAAAAGGGAGGAGGGTCTTGGGGCCGAGGGCGATTTTCATTCTGCAAGGGTGGCCGCCCGGCGGCCATGACGACTATTGGCTATGAGCTATTCGCGATTGCTTTCTGTTCTGCTTCGGAACGGCTACAAGTATGCTACGCCGGATCCCGGCGGAAGCCAAGAGGCGCATGCTGCGGACCGTGTCGGCGGCGGCCTGACGGGCAAACGGGAAGGTTGGTTCCGACCGCTCGGTTCAGCTAAACTGGCCCTATGTCCCTTGTCCTTCCTCAGTCCTGTGAACGCGCGCTACTGGAACGGTTCCTCCGAGCCGAGGCCATGGCTCTCCGGTCGGTCCGATCCGCACAGGCCCGGGCTGTGCCGCCGCACGTGCTGGCGTTCCTGCGGCGGCACGAAAAGGATGAACAGGCGCACCTCCGACGGTTCGAGGCGCTGTTGGGTACGTCGTCATGGGACCGGATGGCGCCGCCGCAGGTGCCGAGCCAATGGTGGGCGTTGGCGGTGCATCTCTATGGATACGAAGCGCTGGGACTGGAGTTCGCTAAGCTCCTGGCCGGTGTCCGTCCGGATTTAGCGTCGATTCTGGCGGATGAGGAAACGCACGTCGGGTTTTTTGAGCGGGAGCTCCGTACCATCCTGGCCGGCGGGGGCGGGGCGGCGGCGGGCGCGCGCCTGGCCGCTCGGGGGTTGTGGAAGCGGCTGCCGCGGACGGTCGACCGCTATCTGGGGGACGAGAGCCTAGCCCCGTTTCGCGCCGGCCTCCGCCGCATGATTCTTGACTGCATCGGGCGACGATTGCGCAGGCTCGGATTGTTGGAGGGAACGTTCGATTGGTTGTAAAACAGGCCGGAGCGGTTCAGCTACGCGCTCGCCGAGGCAAGCCCGCTCACCGCACCCATCTTGCGATATTTCTGTTCTCGTTGGGCTAGGAGCTGACCGACGGGGATCGTCTCGAGTTCGCTGAGGCAGGCGGTGAGGGCTTTGGCGATGCGGTCGGCGACGAAGCGGGGGTTCCGGTGGGCGCCGCCCAACGGTTCCGGAACGATGCCGTCGATCACGCCCAGTTGCATCAGATCGTTGGCCGTCATCTTCAAAGCGGCGGCCGCATCGGGCGCCTTGGCCGGATCGTCCCACAGGATGGCCGCGCAGCCTTCCGGCGAGATCACCGAATAGACGGCGTGCTCCAGCATCAGCACCCGGTCGGCGACGCCGAGCGCCAACGCCCCGCCGCTCCCACCTTCGCCGATGACGATGGAGACGATCGGGACCGCCAGTCGCGACATCACGTACAGGTTTCGGGCGATGGCCTCGGCCTGACCCCGTTCCTCGGCCCCGATCCCGGGATAGGCGCCGGGCGTGTCGATGAACGTGAGGATCGGGCGCCCGAATTTCTCGGCCATCTTCATCAGACGCAACGCCTTCCGATAACCCTCCGGGTTCGGCATCCCGAAATTGCGCTGCATCCGTTCTTTCAGCGTCTTGCCCTTCTGGTGTCCGATGACCATGACGGAACGGCCGTTGAACCGCGCGAAGCCGCCTACGATGGCGCGGTCGTCGCCGAAGAGCCGGTCGCCGTGGAATTCCACGAATTCCCGGCAGAGGTCGTTGACATAGTCGAGGGTGGTCGGGCGCTGGGGATGGCGGGCGAGCTGGGTCCGCTGCCAAGGGGTGAGATGGCCGTACAGCTCGTGCTCGACCTGGGCCAGCTTGACCCGCAGTTTGCGGATTTCTTCCTGCGTCGAGGACTTCGGCCCGTTGGCCGCCGCCAGTTTTTCAATCCGCTCTTCGAGCTCGCGAATCGGCTTTTCAAATTCGAGATAGTCTCTCATACGCCCTCGGGGACTTGAGAAGGATTACTGATGGGGGGCAAGAGGCTTGCTCAGGATAGCAGAGCCACCGCCCCTTTGCCTAGCACTTCTTCAACTTCCAAGACGAAATGCTCGCTGGGAAGGACCGTGACGTTCGGCAGTGGAGCCGTATCCGCTTCCAGGTGCGGCGCCATTCGGAAGGTAAAGTAGACGGCGGTGGATCCCGGATGGCGCGACAATACCTGCTGTAACTTCGGTAACCGGCTCGCGACGTCCGGTGAGTCGCCCAGCCGGATATTGACCTTGGTGATGGCCTTGGCTTGCAGCTCCGCCAAGGCCTCGATTTTGCTTCCGCGGAGTTTCGTCCCCTTGTCGCCACGATCGACGGTGCCGGTCACGCGGACGATCCGTTCCGGTGCGATGAGGTCGCCGGCCGCTTTGTAGAGATCGGGGAAAGCGATGACTTCCACCATCCCGTGCAGGTCTTCGAGCGTCAGATAGGCCATCCGGTCGCCCTTTTTGGTCAGCATGGTCTTGACGGTCGTGATGATCCCGCACAGCTTCATCTCTTTCCCGTCGGCCACGTCCCCCAAGCCCTCGGTGGTCGCCGTGGCCAGCGTTCGCACCGCGGCTTCATACCGGGCCAGAGGATGCGCCGAGATATAGAAGCCCGTCAGCTCGCGCTCGTATTTCAACCGCTCGCTCTGGTCCCATTCCGGGATGTCCGGCAGCTTGGGGTCATGAAGCTCGGTCGCCGACCCGTCTTCCAGGTCGCCGCCGAAGATGCTCGTTTGACCCAACGCTCGCTCTCGCTGCACGGTCGCGCCTTCCTCCACCGCCCGGTCGAGCACGGCCATGAGCTGCGACCGCCTGGCGCCGGTCGAGTCGAACGCCCCGGCCTTGATCAGGCCCTCCAACATCCGTTTGTTGACCTTGTGGAGATCGACGCGGCGGCAGAAATCGAAGAACGATCGGAACCGGCCGGTCTCATTCCGAATCGCGATGATGGACTCGACCGCCCCTTCGCCGACGTTCTTGATCGCCGCCAGGCCGAATCGGATGCCGCCGTCCACCACCGCAAAGGTTTTCTGGCTCTCGTTGACGTCGGGTGGGAGGACCTTGATGCCCAAATCCCGGCACTCCGTGAAATAGCTCACGATCTTGTCGGCGTTGCCCATGTCGCAGGTCATAAGGGCGGCCATGAACTCGGTCGGATAGTGGGCCTTGAGGTACGCGGTCTGATAACAGACGACCGCATAGGCGGCGGCGTGGGACTTGTTGAAGCCGTAACCGGCGAACTTCTGAATCAGTTCATACAGCTTCTCGGCCTTCTTCTCGGAAATCTTCTTCTTCCTTGCCCCTTCGAGGAACTGGGCCCGCAGCTTCTCCATCTCCTCGGGCTTCTTCTTGCCCATCGCGCGCCGGAGGATGTCGGCTTGGCCGAGGGAGAAGCCGGCAATCTTGTTGGCGATCGCCATCACCTGCTCCTGATAGACGATGACCCCATAGGTGTCCTTGAGGATGGCCTCCAGCTCGGGGGCTTCGTAGGTGATCGGGATCTTGCCCTGCTTGCGCTTGATGAAGTCGGGGATCAGGTCCATCGGTCCGGGCCGGTAGAGGGCGATGATCGCGATGATGTCTTCGAACCGGTCCGGCCGGAGCCCGACCAGCAGGTCGCGCATCCCGGCGCTTTCCAATTGGAACAGCCCCGTCGTCTTCCCGGAGGAGAGCAAAGCGAAAGTGTGGGGGTCGTCGAACGGGATCCGGTCGATGGCGAAGGGCGGGCGGTCGGGCCGCGCGGCGTTGATCAGCGTCACGGCGTGGTGAATCATCGTCAGGGTCTTGAGACCGAGGAAGTCGAACTTGACCAGGCCGATCTTCTCCACGTCGCCCATCGAGTACTGGGTGACGATTTCGTCGTTGGCGCCTTTGTAGAGCGGCACGTGCTCCGTGAGCGGCTGATCGGAGATCACGACACCGGCGGCGTGCGTCGAGGCGTGACGCGCCAGCCCTTCCAAGGACTGGGCGATGGACATCAGCTCGCGGACCTTGGGGTCCTTGTCCACCAGGTCGCGGAGCCGCGGCTCCTGCTCCAGCGCCTTGTCGAGTGTCATCTTCAGGTCGTCGGGCACGAGCTTGGCGATCCGGTCCACGTCCGCGTAGGGCATTTCCAGGACGCGCCCGACATCGCGGATCGCCGCCTTGGCCTTCATGGTGCCGAAGGTGATGATCTGCGCAACGTGGTCTTGGCCGAACTTCTCCACCACATAGTTGATGACCTCGCTCCGGCGATCCATGCAGAAGTCCATGTCGATGTCCGGGAGGGAGACGCGCTCGGGGTTGAGGAAGCGCTCGAAAAGGAGGCCGTAGACGAGCGGATCGAGGTCGGTGATCCGCAGCGCATAGGCGACGAGGCTGCCGGCGGCGGAGCCACGGCCCGGCCCGACTGGGATGCCGCGCGAACGCGCGAACTTGATGATGTCCCACACGATCAGGAAATAGCCGGCGAACCCCATCGTACAGATGACCGTCAACTCTTCCTTCAGCCGCAGCTCGTAGGCTTCGCGCGGGATGGCACTGGGCCGCTCGCGCAACCGGGCGGCGAGGCCTTCGTGGGCCAGATGCTCCAGGTACGTTTCGCGGGTGTAGCCGTCCGGGACTTTGTATTGGGGCAGATGGGTCTTGTTCAGCGGCAGGTGCAAGTTGCACTGTTCCGCGATGCGACAGGTGTTCAGCACGGCCTGGGGCAGTTCCGCGAACTCGGCGACCATCTCGGCGGTCGACTTGACGTAGAGCTGGTCCGTGTCGAACTTCATCCGGTTGGGATCGTTGATCGTCTTGCCGGTCTGCAGGCAGAGCATCAGGTCATGCGGCCGGGCGTCTTCCTTCTTAAGATAGTGGCAATCGTTGGTGCCGGCGAGCGGGATGCCGAGCTTCTGGTGAATCTCGATCAGCCCGCGATTGGCGATACGCTGATGCTCCAAGCCGTTGGCCTGGACTTCGAGGTAGTAGTGGTCCTTCCCAAAGATCTCGCGATATTCGCCGGCGACCCGGATGGCGCCCTCCATGTCTTTCTGTCCGATGAGATACGGAACCTCGCCGCTGAGGCAGCCCGACAGGGCGATCAATCCCTCATGGTGTTGCTGCAGTAAGTCCTTATCCATCCGTGGCTTGTAATAGAAGCCTTCAAGATACGCTTTACTGACGAGCTTGATGAGGTTTTGATAGCCCGTGAGGTTCGTCGCGAGCAGAATCAGGTGATAGTAGTCGTTGTGGGCGAGGGCGCTGTCCTTGGCGAACCGGCTGCCCGGCGCCATGTAGGCCTCGCACCCGATGATGGGTTTGACCCCCGCGTCCTTGGCCTTCCGGTAGAACTCGACCGCTCCGAACATGTTGCCGTGGTCGGTCATGGCCACGGCCGGTTGGCCGAACCCCTTCACCTGCTGGACGAGCGGATCGATCTGATTCGCGCCGTCCAACAGACTGTATTGAGTGTGGAGGTGGAGGTGGACGAATTGGGACGACATGGGGTGACTCAGCGGCGGATTCTAGTCGGGAGGGTGGGGGATGTCAAATTGAAGGGGAGGCGTGGGGTGCGATCCGACGCTTCCGCCCCTTCCTCGGCAACCCTTCCGGGCTGGGCCGAGCAGAAGCCTTCTGGAATTCCCGCGGCCGCGATTGAACGATCGCGATGCCCGGATGTCCGTTGCTCATTGGCTTGCAACTGGTGCAGGGTCCAGCTTTACTTCTCAGCCCAGCCTCGGGGGTTTGAAATTATCCCCCCCCGTTTTTGAGACAGGTCGTGAAGCCAAGATTGATATGGTAGAACGGCAGTTCAAAAAACCGGGAGACGGACATGGCCCAGAAGCGAAAGACGCATTCGGAGGAGTTCAAAGCGCAGATGGCGGTGGAGGCGATCAAGTGGGTGCGGAGGCTCAGTGAATTGAGTGCCGCCCACGGCGTTCACCGACGGTCATTGCCCAGTGGAAACGGCAGTCGCTGGACGGAGGAAGGCGATGGACGAAGATTTTGATCAGATGACGCGCGAGGAGCTGATCGAAGAAATCAAGAAGTCACGGCAGGGTATCCGCCGAAATCTCGACAGCACTGGGCATGATCTGTGTTGGCATCACCCTGCGCTTTGGAGATTGTCGCTGGAGAAGACAGACCCTCTGTCCGTCGTTCTTGAGGACCGGAGTTCATCAGAGGCTGTATCACATATCGGCAATCGCTGGACGAGCAGCTACCCAACTCGCCGCGAACGAATGAGCCGTACCGGGGATGATTCATCACCCCATCGCGCAGCTCCGGCGTGTCCGCCTCGTCCGCGAAAAAGAAAAGAGGTTGTTTCGTTACGCATAACATGATCGGTGAGAGTGCCAGCGGCTACGCGGGGGCGACAGAGCCCGGATGCGCTCCTACGTCAAGAATCGACCCCTTCTCGTTGCCATCTGCATGCCTGGTTCGCTGAAGCTCCCGGCCATCACATCCAGACCACTCGTAGTCCACTCGCTCTGGCTGCAGTCGCCAGTGGGCCGTCATGGGTCGCCATGACAAGATCGGCGCCCGTCCGCTCCCGCCAGAGCAGCGCAGTCGAGAGATGAATCGCGTCCAGGGTATCCAGCGCCGTCGGCAGCGGCTGCGCCGCCCGCGCCAGGACCGGGCGGGTCAATTCCACAACGTCCATGGCCTCGATGAGGCGGAAGATAGCCTCGCGGCGTATGGCGATCTCCTCATCGGTGAGACCCTCGGCAAGACGCAACCGATCCAGCGTCCGCAGGCATTCTACTTCCTCGAGCGCGGAGCCGATCACCTGCTCGATAGCGGGCCATTGTGTGAGGGCGTTGGGTTGGCGGAGGACGACGCGCAGGAGTACCGATGAATCGAGGTAGGCGATCACCGCTCGCTTTGCCGCTCTTCGAGGAGCAGCGCCACGATGTCCTTCCGCAGGCGCAGGGGAGGAGGCAGCCCCACGCGGCTGAGCTTGGGAGAGCCGGGCAGCGGCGCTCGGACTTTCAACGAAGTGCCTTCCGCCTCATAGGGCGGATACGCGCGATCGGCGTATCACGATCCAGCACCGTGATACTCCGCCCGCTGCGCACCTTCCGCAGGTACTCGCTTAGACGGCTCTTCAACTCGGCGATACGGACACGACTCATGACCACATGATAGCCTCGAATGGTCACCTCCGTAAGGCCCTGGGTCAAAAAAGAGGCTCTTCCGGATCTTGTGTGGGTAGAGAGCTCCGGGACATCCCTCGCCCCCGCTTGGCGGGGGAGAGGGTGCGGGTGAGGGGACATCGGCCTGGGGCGTTGACTGTTCAGAAACATCGTGGACCTCCATGGGCATCACAGTCTTGTCCACCAACCCCGGTGTTCACCCTCGCCCTCCCTTCTCCCCTCAAGGGAGAGAGAAAAGAAAAGACCCACACGATTTCCTGAAGAGCCAAAAAAGAAAAGAGGGGCGTTTCGTTACGCATGACATGATAGGCGAGAGCACCGGTGGCCAGGCGTGGACGACAAAGCCCGGATGCACATTTACGCGAATCGCGGGTCTCCTCTCAAAAATTGACTCCCGACCCCTTTTCTTGCTCCTTTCTTGCTCCGCAAGAAGATCGAGATCGAGGAAGTCGGTCAACCTGATCAGCCGTACATCTTAGTAAGTCCTAAGTATCAAGAGATGCCGATCGCCTGTGACAATGATGTCCGCATGAGCGTGAACCGCGCACTCGAGGATGCGGTTGTCGGGTTCATCTTCTACGACACGGAGACGGCAAGCGGTCCTGACGACGCTGGCCACGCGGCTGATCGCTTGCACGAATTCCTGCGTCTTCTCCTCCGCCCAGTCGAACTTGCTCTGGAGGACCGTCGCCGTCTCGGTGAGGATCGGGACTGACGTGAAGAGTTCGAATCTTCCCCGGAGGGCGCCGAGGTAGGCTTCTTCCGCCCGGCCTCCAGGAATCCCAAAGGCTGACACATAAATGGTCGTGTCGAAGACGACGCGCACGGTCAGCGGTCCTGGAAGACCAGGGCTTCGACATCGGCTTCCGTCAGCACCCCATTCTTGCGCGCTTGTCTGGCACCATAGCGCTGAAGTGCGAGAAACTCCTCCTCCCGCCGGCGCTGCTCGTACACGGAGACCATTTCACGGAAGAGCTGGCTCTTGTTCTTCGCCTCAGCCTTGGCCAGCTCCTCGAACTTGGTTGCCAACTCGGAGGGGACCGAGACTGTGAGTGGCACGCGTCCGCGCTTCATGTTCTCCTCGCTGTATGACAAAATTGCACAGGCGTGCGAGGCGTCGGTCAACGTTTAACTGTGAGGGAATTTAAGGAGCCATTCTGCTTTTTCTTGCCGTACGAAGTGAATCACCGGCTGCGGAAGTTCGGACCGACAGGACAGGACCCGCCAGACCGCTCGGCATTTCTTTCTGCGCCCGGCGTTGCCTTGAACTTCATAGAGGCATCTGTTATTCTGCGCCCGCTTTTTCATCGTGCGCATTATTTTTCGAACCCCATCCAACGCGCAGCACAAGGAGCAGGCCATGGCCGGCATCGAGCGGGCATTGATCAGCGTGTCGGATAAGACCGGTGTCATCGAGATGGCGAAGGGTCTGGCCGCGCTGGGCGCGGAGATTCTTTCCACCGGCGGGACGGCCAAAGCCCTGCGGGAGGCCGGCGTGGCGGTGACGGACGTGGCGGCCTACACCGGGTCGCCGGAGATTCTGGACGGCCGAGTCAAGACGCTCCATCCGAAGATTCACGGCGGGCTACTCGGCCGCCGCAGCGTGCCGACGCACGTGGCGCAGATGCAGGAGCATGGGATCGGGCCGATCGATGTCGTCGTCGTGAATCTCTACCCGTTCGAGGCCACGATCTCCAAACTCGACTGTTCCTTCGACGAAGCGATCGAGAACATCGACATCGGCGGGCCGTCGATGCTGCGCTCGGCGGCCAAGAATCATGAAGATGTCGTGGTGGTCGTTGATCCGTCCGACTATACGCGTGTCTTGGAGGCGCTCAAGGCGGGGGCCGTCACGCGCGAACTCCGGCGCGAGTTGGCGATGAAGGTCTTCCAGCATACGGCGCGCTACGACAGCCTTATCGCCGGCTATTTGGAAACATGGGTGCAGGGGAGCGAGGGCAAGTTCCCTGCGATCCTCTCGTTGCAATTCGAGCGGGTGGAGACCCTGCGCTACGGGGAGAACCCGCATCAGCAGGGAGCGTTCTACCGCGAGCTCCGTTCGCGGGAGGCGTCCGTGTCGCGCGCCAAGGTGCTGCACGGCAAGGCGATGTCGTACAACAACTATCTCGATGCGAATTCGGCGCTGGAACTGGTGAAGGAGTTCGAGGAAACGGCCGTCGTCATCATCAAGCACAATAATCCCTGCGGCGTGGCGCTCGGGGCGACGCCGGTGGAGGCCTACGTGAAGGCGCGCGAGACCGACCCGGTGTCGGCCTTCGGCGGGGTGATCGCATTCAATCGGCCGGTTGATCTGGCGGCGGCGAAGGAGATCACCTCGACCTTCGTCGAAGTGGTGGTGGCGCCGGGCTATGCGGACGATGCGTTGGCGGAGTTGAAGCGGAAGAAGGATTTGCGCTTGCTCGATGTAGGGCCGTTGGCGAAAGCCACGCAGGAGGGGCTGGATCTCAAAAAGCTGGTCGGCGGGTTGATCGTGCAGGATCGGGACCTTGGCAGTCTCGGCGACCTCAGGGCGTTGAACGTGCCGACGATGCGGAAGCCGACGGACGAAGAGTATGCCGCCTGCGCTTTCGCCTGGAAAGTCTGCAAGCACGTCAAATCCAATGCCATCGTGTACGCAAGGCCGGGCCAGACGGTCGGCATCGGAGCCGGCCAGATGAGCCGGGTGGATTCCGTGAAGCTCGCCGGTATGAAGGCGGTCCTGCCGGTGAAGGGCTGCGTGATGGCCTCGGATGCGTTCTTTCCGTTCCGTGACGGCATCGACGCGGCCGCCCAAGCCGGCATTACGGCGGTCATCCAACCCGGCGGCTCGATCCGGGATCAGGAAGTGATCAAGGCGGCGGATGAATATCAGATGGCGATGATTCTCACGGGGATGCGCCACTTCCGCCACTGAGCACGCCGTTGGGAATTGAAACATTTTCCCATTTGGTCATTGCCGCATTGATTGATTACTCTCGCCTCCGTTCCAACTTGTTTCACTCACGCAATCCTTCAATTTATGAAAGTTTTGGTCATCGGTAGCGGCGGGCGCGAACATGCGCTGGTGTGGAAGCTTGCGCAGAGCCGGCGCGTGGCCCAGCTCTACTGCGCGCCGGGCAATGCTGGTATCGAAACGCTGGCGACCTGTGTGCCGATCAAAGCCGAGGCGATCGCCGAGTTGAAGGCGTTTGTCCAATCCGAACGGATCGATCTGACCATTGTCGGCCCCGAAGCGCCGCTCGCGATGGGGATCGCGGATGAATTCCGGAAGGCCAAGCTGAAGATCTTCGGCCCCACCAAAGGCGCGGCCCGCATCGAGTCCAGCAAGGTTTTTGCGAAAGAGGTGATGGCGGCGGCCGGCATTCCCACGGCGGCCGCGCGAAGCTTCGACAAGGCCGGCCCGGCGCTGAAGTATCTTGACCGGCATGCGCTGCCGGTTGTCGTGAAGGCGGACGGGTTAGCGCAGGGCAAAGGCGTGGTGGTGGCCGCCACGCGCGAGCAGGCGCAACAAGCGGTGACGGATATCCTGGAGAAGCGGGTCTTCGGCGAGGCGTGCCGGCAAGCGCTGATCGAAGAGTTCCTGGACGGCGAAGAGCTCACCATCATGGCCTTTACCGACGGCAAGACGGTCGTCCCAATGCTACCGGCACAGGATCATAAACGGGTCGGCGATGGCGACACGGGTCCGAACACCGGCGGCATGGGCGCCTATGCGCCGGCGCCGCTCGGCACTCCGGCGCTGCGGGACGCGGTGTTAAAGCAGGTCCTGCTGCCGGCCGTGGAGGCGTTGCTACGCACGGGCTGTCCGTTTCAAGGCGTGCTCTATGCCGGACTCATGATCGTCAACGGCCGGCCGTATGTGCTGGAGTTCAACGCCCGGATGGGCGATCCGGAAACGCAAGCGGTGCTGCCGCTGCTGAAAACCGATCTGGTGGATGTCGCGGAAGCGGTGGTCGAACACCGCCTGGATCAACTCGCCGTCCAATGGCATGACGATGCGGCGGTCTGCGTGGTGCTGACGTCGGCCGGCTATCCCGGTTCCTATCGGACCGGGTTTCCGATTCGTGGATTGCCGGGGCGCAGCGCCTCTGACGAAACCATCGTGTTCCACGCCGGAACCAAACGGCAGGGGCAGGAGATCGTCACGGCGGGAGGACGTGTCCTCGGTGTGACCGGCAGGGGAGCGAGCTTAGTGCAGGCTCGGGATCGGGCCTATTGCATGGCCCGCGCTATCTCGTTTGAAGGCTGTCATTTCCGGACGGACATCGCCGCGCGCGCGTTGCCGGCTGGCGTGTGAGCCGCCATGACCGGGTCTATGGCAACCAAGGCTCGCGTGCTTCCGTGCCCGCAAGACTGTCCCGAAGAGATTGCACGGGAGGTCGCGCGGGTCGTCCGAGCCGGCGGTGTCGTGGCCGTTCCGACCGAGAGTTTTTACGGTCTCGGCGTCGTTCCGACCGATGCGACGGCGGTCGCCCGCGTCTGCCGGATCAAGGGCGAGCGGGACCATAAGCCGATTCTCGTGCTGATCGCCGACCGCGCACAGTTGGACGGGCTGGCCGCCGATATTCCCCCGGCCGCGCAGGTGCTGATGGACCGGTTCTGGCCGGGGCCCTTGACGATTATTTTTCCCGCGTTGCCGTCCCTGCCGGCGTTCCTGACGGCGGGCACAGGCTCGGTCGGCATCCGGTTGACGGCCTATCCGCTCTTGGCTGCGCTGCTGCGTCGAGTCGGCCCGTTGACGGGCACCAGCGCCAATCGCTCCGGTCAGTCGCCGTTTGAGACGGCGCAGGCGGTGCGCAATGAACTAGGCGCAGACGTCGACCTGATTCTCGACGGCGGGCCGACGCCGGGCGGATCGCCGTCCACGGTCGTGGATGCGCGCGGCCCGATCAGCGTGGTGCGGGAGGGACGAGTTCCCCGGGTCGAGCTGGTGGCGGCGCTGGAACGTGCCGGCTTTCAGTTGAACGAATAGCGGTCCGTGCGGAAGGAGGGGGGGGAGGCGTTCTTCTTCAACCGACTCTGATGAACAGGAGGTGCCAATGCATGCGATGATGTCATGGAGGTTCGCGGCGAGTGTGATGCTTGCCGTGGTGGTGGGAGGAGGGTTGAACGGGTGCGATTACTGGCCGCCCGCGCTCCAAACCCAGATCGAACAGCTCAAGACTGAGCTGCAAACCGTGACCATGGAACGAACGCAATTGCAGAGCGAGTTGTCCGCCGCAGCGAAGGCCCGTGAGGAGCTGCAAGCCCGTGTCGACGAACTCACCCGCCTGAATCGAGAAAAGACCGCGATGATCGCCACACTCGAGCACAGCCTGGCCGCCGAGCGCGACAAGCTGGCTAAATTGACCAAGGCCGGTGCAACCAAGGTTGCCGCAAAGGCGACCGCGAAATCCGCCGGCAAGAGCACGATGACTAAGAAGAAGACCACGAAGTCCTCGGGGACCAAGCGAAACTGAAGTCCTGGTCGGAGTTATGACGAAGAGGACGTAGAAGAAGGTGAGGCGGGGTTCGTCGATCCCGCCGCTGCCGGGGCGGCGCTTGTGCTTGGGCCCGAGGGAGCCGGGGCTGATGCACCGGTGGTCTGGGTCGCCGGCGCGCCGTCTTTCTTGCCGTCGGCCGTCCCGTTGCCGGATTCGGGTGAGGCGGGGGGCTTGAGCTTGTCGGAGTAATCGGTGATGTACCACCCGCTGCCTTTGAACATGATCGCCGGCGCGGAGATGACCTTGCTGACCCTGTTTCCGCAACGGCTGCAGGTCGTCAGCGGGGGGTCGCTGACTTTCTGCTGCACTTCAAATCGATAATCGCAGGTTCCGCAGAGGTATTCATAAATCGGCACGGGTTTTGTCCTCCTTTTTCTCGCCCCACCTCTCGGCAGTCGCGTGTCAGTCCGACAGCTATTACTAACACAGCGATCGGCGAAATCAAGGCCGGCGAGTGTTTCGATCGGGTGACGAACGGCGTCCCGCCGGCGGATCTCGCTCAGCCGAGTTGCCGCAGGGCGGCTTCCATGCGGTCCAGTCCGCGGAGAATGGCGTCCAGCCCGGTGGCGTAGGACAGGCGGATATGGGCCTTGCTGCCAAAGGGCTCCCCCGGCACCACCGCGACCTTGGCTTCCTCCAGCAGGTAGGTGGCGAGGTCCGAGGCACTGGCGATGCGCCTGTCTTTCCAACGGCGAAAGAACAGGCCGCTGACGTTGGGGAAGGCGTAGAAGGCGCCGGTCGGGACCCGACAACTCACGCCCGGCATTTTATTGAGTCGTTCGACCATGACCCGCCGCCGCCGGTCGAATTCTGCGACCATCTGCGTGGTGAACGAGTCATCCAATCGGAGCGCAGCCACCGCGGCTTTCTGCGAAATCGAGCAGGGGTTGGACGTGCTTTGGCTCTGGATGTTGGCCATCGCGGTGATCAGCTCTTTGGGGCCGGCCGCATACCCGATGCGCCATCCGGTCATGGCATACGCTTTGGACACGCCGTTGATGATCACCGTCCGCGCGGCGACGTCCTCGCCGAGCGTCGCGATGCTGCAATGCCGGACGCCGTCGTATACAATCTTGTCGTAAATCTCGTCGGAGATGACCACGAGGTCGTGGCGAAGCGCCACAGATGCGATGCCTTCGAGCACGGCGCGGTCATAGGTGGCGCCCGTGGGGTTGCAGGGGCTGTTGACGATGATGGCCTTGGTCCTCGGCGTGATGCGCCGTTCCAATTCGGCCGAATCAATCGCATAGCCTTCCTCTTCGCGCGTCTCCAGCAGGACCGGTGTCGCGTCGTTGAGCAGCAATTGATCCTGGTAGGAAACCCAAAAGGGCACCGGGATGATGATTTCGTCGCCGGCTTCGAACAGCGCCTCGGCGAGGTTGTAGAGCGAATGTTTGGCGCCGCAAGAGACCAGGATCTGCGACTTGTCGTACCGCAGCCCCGCTTCGGTTCGGAGTTTCTCGGCGATGGCGGTCCGTAGCTCGTCGATCCCGGACGACGGCGTGTATTTCGTGAAGCCGGCTCGAATGGCGGCTTCCGCCGCGGCCTTGATCGGCTCCGGGGTGTCGAAATCGGGCTCGCCCGAGGCGAAATCGATCACGTCGATCCCTTGAGCTGCCATGGCCTTGGCGGTGGCGGTGATCCCGAGCGTAGGAGAAGGCACGATGCGTCCGGCGCGCGCGGCAAGCTTCATGGTTGGAAGTTTCGTAGTCGCTGATCTAGGCGTTTGGCGACCTCGGGATGGAGGAAGTCGGTCAGGGGGCCGCCGTGTTTCGCCACGTCTTTGATGATGGTCGACGTCAGATACGAATATTCTTCACTCGGCATGAGAAACACGGTTTCGACGGTGTGTTCCAGCTTGCGATTGGTCAACGCCATCTGAAACTCGTGTTCGAAGTCCGAAATCGCCCGTAGCCCTCGGATCACGGCGTGGGCTCCGCGTCGTTTGACGTACTCGACGAGTAACCCCTCGAAGGTGGCGACCTCGACCCGCGGCATGTCCTTGGTGACCAAGCGTACCATCTCCAGCCGTTCGGACAAGGTAAACAGGGGATGTTTGCTCGGATTCGGCGCGACGGCCACGACCACGTGGTCGAAAATTCGGAGACTGCGGGTAATGATGTCGGTGTGCCCGTGCGTGATCGGGTCGAATGTGCCGGGGTAGACCCCCATGTTCATGAGATGCGACCCATCTTGCCTTGCCCGCGGTAGACGGTCAGGGACGTGTCGCCGTATCGATAGCAGCGGGTCCGGGTCAACGGCCCCAGCGCGTCCGGCACCGGCGTCCTGGACGCGTGCTCCACAATCGCAATGGCGTCGCCCGCGATCAGTCCTTCATCGAGCCACTTTGCCAATCCGGTCAATTCCTCTTCCGAGGCGTATGGCGGGTCCGCGAAGACCACATCGTAGGGTCCATCCCACGATGCGCGACGGCGAAGAAACCGATCGACGCGGCCGGCATGGATTCCCACCCCATGCGTTAGGGCGCACCGCTTGAGATTGGCGCGGAGAACCCGAAGTGCGGCAGGATCGGATTCGACGAACGTCACACGCCGGGCGCCACGGCTTAATGCTTCGATCCCGATCCCGCCCGTTCCCGCGTACAGATCCAGGACGGCGGCGTTCGGAATCCAGGCCCCGGCGATCGAAAAGAGCGCTTCCTTCACTTGATCGGACGTGGGACGCAACTCGGACCGTCGAGGGCCCAGCAGCCGGCGTCCCTTCAGGGAGCCAGCAATGACGCGCATGGTTGTTTGTTGACGACGCGATGCGAGGGGCAGACTTTAACACAGCGTTTCTGAGAGGGTCAAGGCGGAGAAACTGGATGGTAACCGCAGAAGGAGTGTTCAACCGTGAACGTGAGACTCGGAAAGACGATGGGGCTGCAGGGAACGCTTTGACGCCTCTTCGACCACTTGGCTATAATGACCCGCGCGCGGCGGCTTCGTGCGGGTCATGCCGATCGGTTCAGAGCAGCGACCGAACAGCCGAACGAGTGAGACAATGATGCGCAAGCGGTCAAGCGGTGTGAGCGGACCCTTAGCGGGTCCCGACTGCGTGAGCTTCGCGGGCCGCCAAGCTCTTTCTCCGGTTCGTCGAAATGGTGCGATCGATGATCGCGCCGCAGTTAATACACTTCCACGCGTAGAAGATGAGGAAAAAATCAGAAAACCGTTCCAGCATCATCAGACCTTTGCACTTCGGACATTCCATCGCTCCCTCCTGGGTGTCAGCGCTCACTGCTGCGGTTGGGTGCAAGCAAGTCCTGAACCGATCCTGAACAGAATTGACGGCTATTGGAAATTCAATGGGTTATGATTTTGTGAGGCGAGGATCGCGGAAAGAAGGTGTCCGGCGCTCGGTACAAAAACGTCCATCACATCAGTTTTTTGACCCGAGTAGGGCGTATGATAGGGAAAAAGCGGGGCAATGGAATCGCCCATTGGCCGGTGACCGAGCGTCCTCGTGAGCGGCTGCTGCAAGAAGGTGCGACCGCGTTGTCGGATGCGCAGCTCCTGGCCATCTTGCTCCGGGTCGGTCGGCAGGACGCCTCGGCGGTCCAGGTCGCAATGGAGCTGCTGCGCCATCTCAGGGGCTTGCACGGGTTGGCTCACTGCGGGCTCGACGAGCTCTGTGCGATCCCCGGCGTGGGAGCCGCGAAAGCAGCCCAACTCAAGGCCGCCGTCGAACTGGGGCGGCGTGTCCTGGCAGCGCCGCTCTCCACCGGCACCCGAATTTGTTCGAGCGCCGATCTGTTCAAGCACTACCATCCCCACCTGCGTGACCTCCGGCACGAAATCTTCAAAGTCATTCTGCTTGACGCCAAGAACACGGTGATCCGGGAAGAGACGGTTTCCGAAGGCAGTCTGACGCTCAGCATCGTCCATCCGCGGGAAGTATTTACGCTCGCGGTGCGCGAATCCGCGGCGGCCGTCATTTTTCTGCACAATCATCCCAGCGGCGATCCTTCGCCCAGCCAAGAGGATCACCACTTGACTGCGCGCCTGGTGGCGGCGGGGGAGGTGCTGGGGATTCGTGTGCTGGATCACCTCGTGGTCGGCGACGGTCGCTATGTGAGCTTTGCGGATCAGGGCTGGCTTAAGGAGGCCGGCGGCATCGCATGAACGCTTCGGCTCTATCGGCCCGAAGAAGGACCGGGAACTCGCCAATGTTGTGATCTGAGAGAGGGTCGTTCACGGCCACATCAGCGGAGGAGGACATCATGAAAGAATCCCGCGTCGAGTCGGTCAGAAATGTCGCAGTCGTGTCGAACACCGGGGCCGGGAAAACTTCCCTGACGGAAGCTCTCCTCTTCACCGCGGGTGCAATCCCGGCGATGGGATCGGTCGCAAACGGGACGACGGTATCGGATTTCGAACCTGAGGAAATCCATCGGCGGCTCTCGGTCAGCACCAGCGTGCTTCATTTCGGATGGAAGGACACGACGGTGAATCTGCTCGACACACCGGGCGCCCTCAGCTTCCTGGGTGAAACCCAGACGGCTCTCCGCGCCGTCGACGGCGTGGTGCTGGTCGTCGGTGCGGCGACCGGGGTCCGAACCGAATTGCGGCGGTTGTGGCAGAGCATTCGAGAATTTCGCCTGCCGTGCCTCGTGTTTGTGAACGAGTTGGACAAGGAGGAGACATCGTATCGCGCCGTCATCGAGGAATGCGAACGGACCTTGGGCCTGACCGCCTTGCCGATTGCAGTACCGATCGGAGAGGGTCAGGCGCTGGAGGGTGTCGTCGATCTGTTGCAGGGTGCGGCGATCCGGTCGCGAAGCGACAACCCCAAGGTGCAGACGGGGAACGTGTCGGCCGACCTGGCCGGTGTCGTCGCCGAGGCGCGCAAGAAACTGATCGAGGGCGTGGCCGAAGTCGATGATCGATTACTGGAAAAGTATTTGTCGGAAGGCGATCTCGAGGCGGTGGAGTTGCTGCATGGCCTCCGGAATGGGGTGCTCACGAGCAAGTTCGTGCCTGTGCTCGGCGGCTCCGCCGTGCGGACCATCGGGGTCGCGACACTGTTGGACGCGCTGGGCTCCCTGCTGCCGTCGCCGGTCGACAGCGCCACGGTGCGGCCGCTGGAGGGGACCCATGCGTACAACGGCGAGCCGGTCACGCGTCAACCCTCTCCGTCCGACCGTTTTTCGGCGTTCGTGTTCAAGACCCTCATCGATCCGTTCCTGGGACGGATGACCTATGCCCGCATCCTGTCCGGAACCCTGGCGGCGGACTCGGGATTCTTCAATGCGACCAAAAAGGTCAAGGAAAAAGGCGGGCATCTGTTTACGATTTTGGGGAAGAAGTACGCGCAGGTGCCGTCGGCGGTCGCCGGCGACATCGTGGCGATCGGGAAACTGAAAGACACCCAGACCGGCGACACGCTCTGCGACGAGCACGACCCGATTCTCTATCCGGGGCTTCAATTGGCGCGGCCGGTCATGTCGTTCGCCGTCGAGCCCAAGTCCAAGGCGGACGTCGAGAAGGTCAGCCTCGGACTTCATAAGCTCATCGAGGAAGATCCGACGCTGGAGTTCACCCGCAATGCCGAGACGAAGGAAATGGTGCTCAGCGGGATGGGGCAGCTCCATATCGACGTCACCTTCGAAAAGCTCCGGCGCAAATACGGGGTGGAGGTGACGATCCATACGCCCAAGGTGCCCTATCGCGAGACCATCAAGACCGTGGCCCAGGCGCAAGGGAAGTACAAGAAACAAACGGGCGGCCACGGGCAATATGGAGACTGCTGGCTCCAGCTCACGCCGCTCCCGCGCGGGAAGGGATTCGAGTTCGAAAACAAGATCGTAGGCGGCGCAATCCCGCGGAATTTCATCCCCGCCGTCGAGAAAGGCGTGGTGGAGGCCATGCACGAAGGCGTGTTGGCCGGATTTCCGGTCGTGGACGTGCGCGTGACCGTGTACGACGGGTCGTACCACGTGGTAGATTCGTCGGAACTCGCCTTCAAGATCGCCGCATCGATGGGGTTCAAGAAGGCGATGGAGGCCGCGCATCCGGTGCTGCTGGAACCGATGATGAGCGTCGAAGTCAACGCCCCGGAAGATTACGTGGGCGCCGTCATCGGTGATCTGAACTCGCGGCGGGGACGCATTTTGAACGTGACGGCGACCGGGGGGATGCAGTCCATCAAGGCCGTCGTGCCGCTGGCCGAGATGCTGAAGTACGATCCGGCCTTGAATTCCATTACGGCCGGCCGAGGGACGTACACCATGGAGTTCCTGAATTATGAGGAGGTCCCTCGTGAACTGGCGGGACGGATCATCGACGAACACAAGGCGGTAAAACACGCCGTCGCACAGTGACGGTCAGCGCTCTGAGGGTTTCAAGACGACGTAGAAAGCCCGGCTCTCGCGGAGCACGCGTAGCAGGATCGTCTCGCCGCGTTTGATCTTCGCGACGGCGGCGGTAAACTCATTGACGGTGGAGACTTCCACCCGGTTGACTTCCTTGATCAGGTCCCCTTCGCGGAGTCCCTCGGCCTGAGCCAGGCTGCCCGCTTCTACCTTGGCGATCAGGACGCCGCTGTGGTCCTTCAACTTGAACTTTTCGGCCAGCGCGGCCGTCAAATCCTGCACATCGATCCCTAACTTCAGCTCGCTCCGAGACTGCGGCAGCGAGGCGACGATCGCGTTGTCACGGCGCTCGGTCAATGCGACATTCAACAACACGCGCTTCCCGTCGCGCACGACCTCGATTTTCGCGACCGCGCCGGGAGGCAGCGCGGCGATCAGGCGCGAGAGCTTGTTGGGCGTCTCGATCGCCGTCCCGTCGATCTTGGTGATGATGTCGCCCGGCTTGATGCCGGCCGCCGCCGCCGGATCGTTCTCGAACACCTCGTTCACGAGGACGCCCTCGCCTTCGTTGACGCCGAATTTCTTGGCCAGATCCGCCGTCACCGGCTGAATGCCGACGCCCAGCCACCCGCGCACGACCTTGCCTTTGACCAACAACTGCTGGATCACCTGTTTGGCCATGTTCGCCGGGATCGCGAAGCCGATCCCTTGGGCGAAATTGATGATGGCGGTGTTGATGCCGATGATCTCGCCGCGCAGGTTGAAGAGCGGTCCGCCCGAATTGCCCGGGTTGATGGAGGCGTCGGTCTGGATGAAATTCTCATAGCGGGACAGGTTGATGTTATCCCGCCCGATTCCGCTCACGACCCCCAGGGTCACGGTCCGATCCAACCCGAAGGGATTACCGACAGCGAGGACCCACTGGCCCACCTTCACGGTGTTGGAATCTCCGAAGCGCGCGTAGGGCAACGAACGCTCGCTGGTCACTTTCAGCACCGCCAGGTCCGTGTCCGGGTCCTTGCCGACGACTTGAGCGATCAATTTCGTCTTATCGGATAACCGGACTTCCACCTCGTTTGTATCGCCCACGACATGGTTATTGGTGACGATGTGGCCTTCAGGATCGATGATCACGCCGGACCCGGAACCGGGAGAATTGGGCAGCCGTTCTCCGGGGAGGTCCTTGGAGCGACCGGGGCCTGACACCGGAAAAATACTGACCACGGACGGCTTGGCTTTTTCGGCCAACTCCGTGATGACGCTCTGGATTTCTTCCAGAAGGCGGAGACCGCTCGGTCCGGAGGAGGACTCCGCGGCGTTCCCGACACGCGGCAGCACAATCGCGAGTATCGTGACCACCCAAACTACCAGAAGTCGGGTTTTGGAACAGACGGAGTAGCGCGTCACAGGAGCACCATCACGGAAAAAGACAAAGGGACGTATTTGACCTGCTGAGCCAAGGTAGGCACATCATTTTACTATAACCGATCGCCGACCCAAAAAACGGGGCAGGACCTCCGCGAGATCGTCCTGCGGGCCGAGCAGGATGACCACGTCGTCTGTGCGAACGGTCAGGCTCTCGGTGACAGGCAACAAGAACGGGCCTCGCAGGATCGCGGCGACTCGGACGCTGGGAGGCAACTCGAACTCCCGAACAGACCGGCCGACCAGCAGTGACTCTCTCGCGACCGTGACACGCTCCATCGTTGCCGAGCGAAGCGCCAAGTCTTGATGAATTCTAATCATATCTTCATGCGCCGCTTCAAGTTTCAATTCACGAATCAGGCTATCCAGACGCGCGAGGAGGTGTTTCAGGTGGCGGACTTGTCGAGCGGAAGCCTCGAGAGTTCGTTTGGCCTCGTCGATTTCTGGCGGTGGCGGCGCAGGGCGGTCGTCCATGTGCGTTCTCCTGTCCAGGATGTCGGAGAGCCGACGGCCCAGGTCCTGATAGATCGCTTCAAGTCGATGCGCCATGGAGGTGGCTTGCCAATGGAAGCGGAGGATCTGGACCTTCCGATTGACACGCTCGGAGATCGCCAGGGTGATTTCCTGCAGGGCTTTCGCGGTGATGGTGAGTTCTTTGCGGATGCGGGATAGGAATTCAAAGCTCATAAGCGATGCAGCACTGAAAGTAAACGCCAATGGTCCGATAAGGACGATTCTGTCAACTCATACCTGCAGGTCTCTGCCCGATTTTCGGCTCGGTTCCCCTCCACAACCGGTTGAGGTTTTCTCGATGCTTCAACCAAATGAGCCCACAGAGAATCAGCGAAAACCCCACAAACTCCCCGCTGCGCTGGAACACACCGCCCAAAACCGGTAGAAGCCCGAATGCGACGAGCGCTCCTACAGAGGAATACTTCCACACCGCGACGGTCAGCAGCCAGACCAACGTCGCTGTGAACCCAACGGCCGGCGCAATGCCGATCACTGCTCCCAAGGCCGTCGCCACGCCTTTGCCTCCGCGAAACCCGAGAAAGGCCGAAAAGACATGTCCCACCACCGGACACAGGGCCACCGCCAGCGCGACGGCTTCCGGCTCCAAGCTCCGGGCGGCAACCCACCCGACTAGCCAGCCTTTTCCCAGATCGCCGGCAAGGGTCAACAACCCGGCTTTCTTACCCGCGACCCGGAGCACGTTGGTGAACCCGACGTTTCGGCTTCCTGCGGTGCGAGGATCGACCGTTCCCAGCCATTGACACACCACGATGCCGAAGGGAATCGCCCCGAGCACGTATCCTGCTGCTCCCATGCCGACGGCGAACCAAATCTGTTCCATGAAGCAAACGGCGAACGGCACAAACGTTCGAGGGCGTGCTTACAATCCCTTGAGGGTGACTTGGCGCCAAAAGTTGAGCAGGTATTTGGCTCCCGAGACGTAGCCGAGCACCAGGGAGACATACAGCGTGACGGTTCCTGCCGCGTGCAGGTTGCCGAATGTGGCCAAGACGGTGTCCTCAAGCACCAGGAATACGACCGCCACGACCTGCAGGGCCATCTTATACTTGCCCGTCAACTCCGCCGACAGAATCATGCCCTCGGTCGCCGCAATAGCCCGGATCCCGGTCACGGCGACTTCGCGGGCGATGATGAGAATAGCCACCAGCGCGCTCACCCGATCGTATTGCACCAGCAAGATCAAGGCGGAGAGAACTAACAATTTGTCCGCGATCGGATCGAGCAACCGGCCCAACCGGGTAATCTGCGATCGTCGGCGGGCGAGATATCCGTCCAACATGTCCGTGACCGCCGCCACGACAAACACCACGGCCGCCGCCAGCGACCGCGCAGGCGTCGGCGTCGCAAACAGGATCACAAAGACAGGGATCAACAGAATGCGGGAGACCGTCAGGAGATTCGGCAGGTTGATATTCGTCTCCTGCGCGGCCGATTTGGCCAGCCCGATCCCCGCTTGCTTCCACACGTCGCTGACGCGCATACAGGCTGCCTGGTGGTTCAGCTTCTCCGGGTTCGAGAACCGCCGCCGAGCCTCCATCGGTCAGCGGCTGCGGCGGGTCGGCGCTCCTTTACACCATCTACACAATGCCGTGCTTGAGCAGATCGTGCAGATGAATCACCCCGACAATCTGCCCGACCGTATCCACCACCACAAGCGAGGTAATGGAGAAACGCTCCATTAGATGCACCGCGGCGGTCGCCAACTCGTCCGGGGCGATGGTCTTGGGATTCCGGCTCGCGAGGTCTCCCGCCGTCACGGTGCCCAGATCTCCGCCGCGCTGAAGGAAGCGCCGCAGGTCGCCATCGGTAATGACCCCTAGCAGCCGGCCCTCTCCGTCGACGACCGTGGTCATCCCCAGTTTCTTGGCCGTCATTTCCAGGATGGCGTCGTGACCCGACGACTGGAAGCCGACGCGAGGCAGGGCCTCCCCGACATGCATCAGGTCACGCACCTTCACCAACAGCCTCCGGCCCAACGTGCCGCCCGGATGAAACAGCGCGAAGTCCTCTTGTTTGAACCCGCGCTTCTGGAGCAGCGCAATGGCCAGGGCGTCACCCATGGCTAATGTCGCGGTCGTGCTGGCGGTGGGCGCCAAGCCCATCGGGCAAGCTTCCTCTTTGACCGACACGTCCAGCACCACGTCGCTGTTTTTCGCCAAGGTGGACTCGGGGCGGCCGGTCAAAGCCACCACCGGGATGCCCATCCGCTTCACGAACGGCAACAGGTGAAGCACTTCTTGAGTTTCCCCGCTGTTCGAAATGGCGACCAGGATATCCTTCCTCGCTAGCATGCCCAGATCGCCGTGAATGCCTTCGGCCGGGTGCAGAAAAAAGGCGGGGGTCCCCGTGCTCGCCAGGGTCGCGGCGATCTTCTGACCGATCAGCCCGGATTTGCCCATGCCGGACACGACGACCTTGCCGACGCACCGCTGCAAGAGATCGACGGCTTGCGCGAAGCGATGATCGAGCCGATCCACGAGCGCGCGGATTGCCTCCGCCTCGATTTCCAAGACGCGTTTCCCCTGCTCAATGCTCATATCTGCCTCAGGTTTTGGAACCGACGGCGTCACAGATTCGCAGGATTAGCTCAAGCAACGCTTTCAATTCCGAAAGGGGCACCATGTTCGGGCCGTCCGAAAGCGCCGAATCCGGATCGGGATGGACTTCCATGAAGAAGCCGTCGCATCCGGCCCCTGCCGCGGCGCATGCCAGCGGTGCGACGAATTCCCGCTGACCGCCGGATTGCGTTCCGGCTCCGCCGGGTAATTGGACGCTATGCGTGGCGTCGAAGACGACCGGGTAGCCGAGCCGTCGCATGATCGGCAACGACCGCATATCGACCACCAGATTGTTATAGCCGAACGAGGAGCCCCGTTCGGTCAAAAGAATGTTCCGATTGCCGCTGTCCTCGAGCTTCTTGACGACGTTTGCCATCTCCCACGGCGACAGGAACTGTCCCTTCTTCACGTTCACCGCGCGTCCGGTTTTGGCCGCCGCGACCAACAGATCCGTCTGCCGGCACAGAAAGGCGGGAATCTGCAGCACGTCCGCGACGTCGGCCGCGGCCCGCGCTTCTTCGACCGTGTGGACGTCGGTTAGCACGGGAACGCCGACCTGCTCTCTCACCTTCCGCAGGACGGCCAACCCCTCCCGGAGCCCGGGACCGCGGAAGGAGTCGATCGAGCTGCGATTCGCCTTGTCGTAGGAGGACTTGAAAATATACGGCATGCCGAGCGTCTTGGTGATCTCCGCGATCCGCGCGGCGGTCTCCATCGCCAAGCGCTCGCTTTCGATCACGCAGGGACCGGCTATCAAAAACCGGCGGTGGGCCGCGCCGACTTTAAACGGCCCCAGATCCACCTCATACATCGCATCGCCTCTTGGGTCTCATCCAATGTCCGGCGTTCCAAGCCACAACCGGCGCTGTTCAGCGGCTCCCCATGCGGATCTTCCCGTTTACCGACCGCATTTCCTTCGCAGCGACGCCGCCACAAACGCGCTGAAGAGCGGATGGGGATGGTGCGGCCGCGAGGTGAATTCCGGATGAAATTGCGTCGCCAGGAACCAAGGATGATGGGGCAACTCGACGATCTCGACCAGCCGTTGGTCCGGCGACAGCCCGCTCAACACCAGACCGTGACGGGTCAGCACGTCCCGGTAGGCGTTGTTGAATTCGTACCGGTGCCGGTGGCGCTCGCGCACCTCCGACACGCCGTAGGCTTTGTGGGCCAGACTCCCCTCCAGGAGGCGGCAAGGATAGGCGCCCAACCTCATCGTGCCGCCCTTGTCATGAACCGAGCGCTGGTCGGCCATCAGGTCGATGACGGGGTGCGGGGTCTGCGGATCGAACTCCGCACTGTTGGCGCCCGCCAGGCCGGCGACGTTCCTCGCCAGTTCGATCACCGCGCACTGCATGCCCAGGCAGAGACCGAAGAACGGAATACCGCGCTCGCGCGCATAGCGGATCGTTTGAATCTTGCCCTCGATCCCCCGCGCCCCGAAACCGCCGGGAATCAGGATCCCGTCGGCGTCCCGCAACATCTGCTCGGCGCCCACCCGTTCCAGCTCTTCGGACTCGATCCACCGGATGTTGACGCGCGTCTCGTGATCGATGCCCCCGTGGACCAACGCTTCGGCCAGACTTTTGTAGGACTCCTTGAGCCCGACGTATTTGCCGACCAAGGCGACGAGCACCTCGTGCTTCGGGTATTTGATTTTCTGGACCATCGCGTCCCACTGGCGCAAATCCGGAGGCCCGGTCTCTAGGCGCAGTTGCCGCACAATCAACTCGTCGAGCCCTTCCTTGCGGAACACGATCGGCACTTCGTAGACCGTCTCGACGTCTTTGGCCGTGATCACGGCGTCTTTCTCGACGTTGCAGAAGAGGGCGATCTTGGCTTTGATGTCCGGCGGTAGATAGCGGTCGGTCCGGCACAACAGGATGTTGGGCTGGATGCCGATTTCCCGCAGCTTGTTCACCGAGTGCTGGGTCGGTTTCGTCTTGAGCTCGCCCGCCGCCCCGATATAGGGGACCAGCGTCAGGTGCACGTACAGGACGTTGTCCCGCCCGACGTCGTAAGGCATCTGGCGGATGGCTTCCAAAAACGGCTGGCTCTCGATATCGCCGACCGTGCCGCCGATCTCGACGATCGCCACATCCGTCCCTTCCGCCACCCGCCGGATCGACTGCTTGATTTCATCGGTGATGTGCGGCACGACCTGGACGGTCCCGCCCAGATAGTCGCCGCGGCGCTCTTTGGTGATGACCGAATGGTAGATCCGGCCGGTCGTGTAATTGTTCTCGCGGGTGAGCGTCAGCGAGGTGTACCGTTCGTAATGCCCGAGATCCAGGTCCGTCTCGGCTCCGTCGTCCGTGACGTACACCTCCCCGTGCTGGTACGGGTTCATCGTACCGGGATCGACGTTGATATAGGGGTCGAGCTTCAGGAACGTGATCTTCAGGCCCCGGCTTTCCAGCAAATTGCCGATGGAAGCCGAGGCCAGGCCTTTGCCCAACGACGACACCACGCCGCCGGTCACGAAGATGAATTTGCTCATGGCCGTTGCCTCGTCATGATCGCTCTCCGCACCGCGCCGCCTCCCGTTGTTGCAACGTTTTCTCGGCCTTGAGCAGGTCTTCCGGCGTGTCGATCCGCAGGGACGCGTGTCGCGTTTCCCACACCCGGATGCGGATGCCGTGTTCCAGCGCGCGGAGTTGTTCGAGCTTCTCGGCGTCTTCCGCGGTCCCGGTCGGCAACTCGGCCAATCGAAGCAGCGTCCGGCGTGTATAAATGTAAAGACCGAGGTGCATGTAATGCAACCCGTACTGGAGTGCCACAGCCGCATCGTCCCGCACGTGCGGGATCGGCGCGCGGGAGAAATAGAGCGCATCGCCGCGCGCGTCGGTGACCACTTTCACGACGGCGGGATTGCGAAGGTCGTCGGCGGACTCCAGTCGACGCTTGAGCGTGCCCATTTCCGCCTCGCTCGCGAGAAACGGTTCGACGAGGTCCGTGAGCAGATCGGAATGGAGCATGATTTCGTCGCCTTGGAGATCTATGAAATACTCGCCCGCCCGCTGTCGCGCCACTCCCGCCACCCGGTCGGTTCCGGTTCGGAACGGTTCTTCGGTCATGACGACCAGCCCGCCGAACCCTTCGACCGTCTCGCGGATGCGGTCGTCGTCGGTCGCGACGATCACCTCGTCGATGGTCTGGCAGGCCCGCGCCCGTTCGTACACATGTTGGATTAGGGGCTTCCCCATGATCTGGACCAGCGGCTTGCCGGGAAACCGGGACGAGCCGAAACGGGCGGGAATGACGACCGTCACCGGTCCGGCCGGTCTACGCATGATCCAACGCGTCCGAGAGTTGCTGAGGGGTTACCGTCGCGGTGCCGACCATGCCGACCACGAGCCCGGCGGCATAATTCGCCAATGTCGCCGCCTCGCGCATGGAGGCGCCGGTCGCCAGAGCCAGGGCCAGGGTTCCGACGACGGTGTCGCCCGCGCCCGTGACATCATAAACCTGCCGCGCGCGGGTGGGAATATGCCAACTCGCCCCGTCGGCCTCATACAGGCTCATGCCCCGTTCCCCGCGGGTGACGAGGACCGACCGGCACCCCAGGCGTTGCCGAATCATCGCTCCGGCTTCGTCGACGGCCTGGTCGTCGTCGCCGTGCACGCCCGCGGCTTGCGTGGCTTCGAGATGATTCGGAGTGACGACCGTCACGCCCTTGTAGTAGCCGAAGTGTTCGACTTTAGGATCGACGATGATCGGGATGCGGCGCAGCGCGGCCAGTCTGGTGAGTTCGGCCATCAAGGGCGCGGTAACGACGCCTTTAGCGTAGTCTGAGACGACCAAACAGGAGATCTCTTGTAGGCGCGACTCGACATACCGGACGATCCGTTTCTGGAGCGGGGCTTTCAATTCTGTTCGCCGCTCGACGTCGTACCGGACCACCTGCTGGTTGTGGGCGATCACCCGGCTCTTTCTGGTCGTCGGCCTGTCGGCGTCGATGATCACGCCGCCCCGTCCCTGCCGGCGCAGACCGAGCTCTTTGAGCAGAAGCCGGCCGCTCTCGTCCGCGCCGATGACCCCGCAGAGATCCGCCCGGCCGCCGAGCGACAGGATATTGTTGTAGACGTTCGCCGCTCCGCCGAGTTTCAGCGATTCGGATTCGACATGGACGACGGGCACCGGGGCTTCGGGTGAAATCCGGTTGACGCGGCCCCAGATGTAATGGTCCAGGATCAGATCCCCGACGACCAGCACGCTGGCGTGGGGAAAGCGCAGGATGTGCCGCTTGAGCGCTTGCACGGCGGCACCGGATTCGCCACGCTCGGGTTTCGGAACCGCGCCGGCGCGCGCGGACCGGCGCGCACCGCTCATCGAACGGCCCGGCCGAGTCGTTCCCATCGCACCCACTCCGTCCATTTGCCCTGTCCGCTCCATGACCAGTAGATGCGGAAGGCTTTTCCCCGGATTTTGTCCGCGCGCACATATCCCCAGAACCGGCTGTCGAGGCTCTGGTCACGGTTGTCACCCATCACGAAATAGGAATCTTCGGGGACCGTGACCGGACCGAAATTGTCGCGCGGGTTGATGGTGCTGTCGATCACTCCCGGGTCCACCCGTTGGGTATAAGCCTTGTCGTCGAGCGGAGCGCCGTTTACGTACACGATCTTGTTGCGGATCTGGATCGTATCGCCGGGCAGCCCGATGATCCGTTTGATGAAATCCTTGTCTTCGTCCTCCGGGTAGCGGAACACGATGATATCGCCGCGCTGCGGCTGCCCGAAGCGGATCAGCGTGTACGAGGAATAGCAGGTGACCGGAGGAAAGCTCAGGTGCGCCTTGCAGTTCGTCGGCCACTGCAGGCCGTACGCCAGTTTGCTGACCAAGATGTGATCGCCGATCAGCAAGGTGGGAATCATGGAGCCCGACGGAATCTTGAAGGCCTGGACGACGAACACGCGGATCGCGAAGGCCAGGATCATGGCGACGACGATCGCCTCCACGTATTCGCGGAGGACGGATTTTCTGGCCTGCACCGGCTCGCGGGAGCCCGAGACCGCGTCCTCTTCCAGGAGTGGCTCGGAGATCGGCGGTTGCGACGCGATCTCGGTATGGCGCGAGGAGGTGTCCTCCAGGCCCGGGCGATTGGGGTCCATGGTCATTCGTCGGTCACCTTCAGCAGGGCGAGAAACGCTTCCTGCGGCACGTCGACCCGGCCCACCTGTTTCATCCGCTTCTTGCCTTCCTTCTGTTTCTCCCACAGCTTGCGTTTGCGGGTGATATCGCCGCCGTAGCATTTCGCCGTGACGTTCTTCTTCAGGGCGCCGATCGTTTCCCGTGCGATGACTTTGTTGCCGATCGCGGCCTGGATGGCGATCTCGAACATCTGTTTCGGAATCAGCTCTTTCATTTTTTCGGCCAACTGTCGTCCGCGGTGATAGGCCCGCTCGCGATGGGTGATGAACGACAGGGCGTCGACCGGCTCGCCGTTGAGCAGGATGTCCAGCTTCACGAGGTCCGATTCCCGGTAGCCGATCAATTCGTAATCCAACGAGGCGTAGCCTTGGGTCTTGGACTTCAACCGATCGTAGAAATCCAGGATGACCTCGTTGAGGGGCAATTCGTACGTAAGCATGACGCGGGTCGGATCCAAGTACTGCAGGCTTTTCTGAATTCCGCGCCGTTCCTGGCACAGTCGGAGGAGGCTCCCGACGTACCGTTCCGGCGTGATGATCGTCGCCAGGATGAACGGCTCCTCGAACCGTTCGATCGCATTGGGAGGCGGCAGCTTCGCGGGATTGTCGATTTCCAGCATCTCGCCCGCGGTCGTCAGGACGCGATACACCACCGTCGGCGCGGTGGTGATCAACGTAAGTCCGTATTCCCGTTCCAGCCGTTCCTGGATGATCTCCATGTGCAGGAGGCCGAGGAATCCGCACCGGAAGCCGAATCCCAGCGCCAGCGACGTTTCCGGTTCATAGACGAACGACGAGTCGTTCAAGCGGAGCTTCTGGAGCGCATCGCGCAGGTCTTCGTACTTCGCCGTGTCGGTGGAGTACAGGCCGCAGAAGACCAGCGGTTTGACTTCTTTGTATCCGGGGAAGGGAGAGTCGGTCGGACGGACCGCATCGGTGATCGTGTCGCCGATCTTGACGTCCGCGACTTCCTTCATGTTGGCGCTGAGGTAGCCGACTTCGCCGGTCAGAAGCTGCGCGGTTTTGGTCCGCTTGGGCGTGAACTGCCCCACCTCGGTCACCTCGAAGATCCGGTCGTTGGACATGACCTTGATCTTCATGCCGGGCCGCACCGACCCGTCGATGATACGGATCAACACGATGACCCCCTGGTAGTTGTCGAACCAGGAGTCGAAGATCAGCGCCTTGAGCGGCTTGTCCGGCGAACCCGAGGGCGGTGGGATCCTGGCGACGACGGCTTCCAGCACATCCGGCACTCCCCTCCCCTCCTTCGCGCTGACCAAGAGAGCGCCGGCGGCTTCAAGCCCGAGAACCTCCTGAATCTGCTGCTTCGTGGCCTCGATGTCGGCGCTCGGCAGGTCGATCTTGTTGATGACCGGAATGACGACCAGGTTGTTCGCCATCGCCAGGTGCACGTTGGCGATCGTCTGGGCCTGCACGCCCTGACTGGCGTCCACCAGCAGCAAGGCACCTTCACAGGCCGCCAGGCTGCGCGACACCTCGTAGGTGAAGTCGACGTGCCCGGGCGTATCGATCAGATGCAGGGCATACGTCCGCCCGTCTTTCGCCTGATACCGGATGGCGACCGCATGGGCCTTGATCGTGATCCCGCGCTCACGTTCAAGGTCCATCGCGTCGAGGATCTGTTCTCGGAACTCACGGGCTGTGATGGCGCCCGTGGCTTCTAGGAACCGGTCAGCGAGGGTCGATTTGCCGTGATCGATATGCGCGATAATGGAGAAGTTCCGGATGAGACTTTGCAAATCCCGGCTCATGCCTTGCGAAGTCGGCCCATTATATGCGCTCGGTTCCGGGTTGTCAAAGAGAACACCCCTCATTATAATCCGGCATTTGCACGTCGTTCCGAGCGCTCGATCACCTCGACCGCCGTTCGGCGGTCGGCACGCCTGGCCGATTCCCGTTCATGAAGTCACAGTCCGACGCTGATCAATTGACCCGGTGGGATCGGAGATATCTGTGGCATCCCTTTACCCAAATGCGGGAATGGGAACGCGAGACGCCGATCATCATCGAGCGCGGCAAGGGGCCCTACCTCATCGACACGCATGGGCGCCGGTATCTGGACGGCGTGTCGTCCATCTGGGTCAACGTCCATGGTCATCGCCATCCGGTGTTGGACCGGGCGATCCGCGACCAACTCGCGCGCATCGCGCACAGCACGCTGTTGGGGCTCGGTCATCCGCCGGCCATCAGGCTGGCGCGCGAGTTGATCCGGCTCGCGCCTCGCGGCTTGACCCGCGTCTTCTACTCGGACGACGGCTCGACGGCTGTGGAAATCGCCCTGAAGATGGCGGTGCAATACTGGCAGCAACGGCGTCCCCGCGTCCGTCCGAAGAACACCTTCCTGCATCTGACGCTGGCCTACCACGGCGACACGGTCGGCGCCATGAGCGTGGGCCGGATCGAGACGTTTCACGCGCGATTCGCTCCGCTCCTCTTTCCCACGCTGACCGCCGATGCGCCCTACTGTTATCGGTGCCCGTTGAAACTCGCCTATCCGTCCTGCGGGATGGCCTGTCTCGATCCGATCGAACGGATACTCAAGGCGCGACACCGGGATCTCGCCGGCTTCGTCATCGAGCCGCTCGTGCAGGCGGCGGCCGGGATGATCACGGCGCCGCCCGGTTATCTGAAACGCGTCCGCGACCTCTGCACGAAATATCGCGTCCTCTTGATCGCCGATGAGGTGGCGACGGGTTTCGGCCGGACGGGGACGATGTTCGCCTGCGAGCAGGAGGGCGTCACGCCGGACTTGATGGCGATCAGCAAAGGTCTGACCGGCGGCTATCTGCCGCTGGCGGCGACCTTGGCGACGGAAGAGATCTATCGGGCGTTCTTAGGCCGGTACGAGGACTGGAAAACGTTCTTTCACGGACACAGCTACACCGGCAATCCGCTCGGCTGCGCTGTGGCCCTGGCGAATCTGGAGGTCTTCCGCGAGGAACGGACGCTGGCTCACCTGCGCTCGAAGATCGCGGCGCTGAAGCGGTTGCTGCGCCCTTTGGCGAAGCTGCCCCATGTCGGCGACATTCGCCAACGGGGATTCATGGTGGGGATCGAGCTGGTCAAGGATCGCGCAACGCGGGAGCCCTACCCGTTGGAGATGCGAATCGGCCATCGGGTCGCAATGGAGGCCCGCCGGCGCGGACTGCTCATTCGCCCGCTGGGGAACGTGGTTGTGTTGATGCCGCCGCTCTCGACTCCTCGCGCGGCGTTGGTCCGTATGGTGTCGATCATCGGCGCATCCATCCGAGCGGTAGGTGGCGTGAGCGTCAAGGGTTGAGCGGCGGCGATCGCTTCGGGGATAGCGGCATGGTGACGAGCGATTTTCTGGTGATCGGCGGCGGCATCATCGGATTGAGCATCGCGCGAGAACTGCGCCGGCGGTTTCCCGACGCCCGGATCGTCCTGATCGAGAAAGAACCGGTGTGCGGCGCGCACGCCAGCGGGCGCAACAGCGGCGTGCTCCATGCCGGGTTTTACTACTCCCCGGAGAGTCTCAAGGCCAAATTCACCAAGCTGGGGAACGAGCGCCTGACGGCGTACTGCGAAGAGAAGAAGCTGCCGATCAACAAATGCGGCAAGCTCGTGGTGGCCAAACAGGAAGGCGAACTGGCTGCGCTGGACGAGTTGCTCCGGCGCGCCCGCGCGAACGGGATCGCGCTGGCGGAGGTGACCGAACAGGAGGCCAAGACGATCGAGCCGCGGGTCAAGACGTACCGACGGGCGCTGTTCTCGCCCCGGACCTCGACCGTCGATCCCGTGGCGGTCCTGAACGCCGTGCAAGCGGACGCGATGGCGGAAGGGATTCAGATTCATCACGGTACGGCGTATGTGGGCCGGAACGACCGGCAGGTGCGTACGAATCGGGAGGCGTACGAGGCCGGGTACCTGGTCAACGCGGCGGGTCTCTACGCCGATAAGATCGCCCGGGACTTCGGGTTCTCGGAACACTACCGGATTCTGCCGTTCAAGGGCTTGTACCTGTATTCGAGCGAACCTCCCGGAGCGATTCGCACCAACATTTACCCCGTGCCGGACTTGCGCAATCCCTTCCTCGGGGTCCACTTCACCGTAACCGTATCCGGCCGGGTCAAGATCGGGCCCACCGCGATTCCGGCCCTCTGGCGGGAACACTATCGGGGGCTCGCCAATTTTCGGCCGGGCGAGTTGCTCGAAGTGACGTGGCGAGGACTCGGACTGCTGATGCACTCCCGGTTCGAGTTCGCCCGACTGGCGCTGAGCGAGATGGCGAAATATTCCCGCTCACGCATGGTCGCCTTGGCGGCCCAGTTGGTCGAAGGCGTCGAGCGGCGCCATTTCCGGCAGTGGGGAGATCCGGGTATTCGCGCGCAACTATTGGATGTCCGGAAGAAACGCTTGGAGATGGATTTTGTCGTGGAAGGCGATCATCGTTCCATCCACGTGTTGAACGCCGTGTCTCCGGCCTTCACCTGCGCGCTGCCGTTCTCCGGCTACGTGTGCGATCGGATTCGCGCGCTGACCGGCTGAAGGCCGCGGCCGGTGCGCGGTCAGAACACGTCGACCCGTTCGCCTCTTCCCACCTTCAGCCGCTCGGCGGCGCTGGCTTCTTTGAGAAAGATTTCGAGCTGCCCGTTGCTGTTGATCAGCGCGCGGGGTTGGTCCGGCGTGCCTTCGCTGTAACTGCCCACCAAGCCCTCGATGGTGATTCCGGCGAGGCGGATGATTGGATCGCGTTTGGTCACCCCGCGGACGTCTCTCACGTGCGCGGCCGAAAGATTGGAGATCAGGTTGCCGAACCGGTCGACATAGACGATCCGTCCCGTCATGACCTGTTGGTCCCAGGCCGGCTCGACGATCGGGAGCCGGACCGGGTCGCGAATCAGCCGTCCGAATGACCCGAGGGCCATGCCCTTCGTCAGCCACGCCGCCGCCGGGGCGAAGAGATCGCGGCCGTCGAATGTCGCCCCTTCCGACTCCAGCCGGTACTGTCGATTCTCGATCTGCCGCACTTCGACGTTCGTCTCTTCGTGAATAGTATAGAGGGCCGCATGGTGACGAGTAATTGCCACGCGGTCGGAGGGGGAACATTTGGACGAGGCCTCGCACGGATGCCGTTACGCCCATGCGTCACCGATGCAACGGGCTTCCGAGAAAAGCACCACCACTGAGTCTGGGACCCCGGGCGCTTTCTGCAGGTGCTCGATGCTTGAGCTTGTCGATGACGACGGGCAATAAGCACTCAACGACGGCCCGATTACCAGCGGCCGAGTAGTGAGGTCGTCCTTCAAGAAACAGCTCGGTCGGAGAAAGCCGGCTCAGGCAGGCGGTGAGATCCGTGTATTCGATCTGCCGGGCGCGGAGCTCCGCCAGTACGCGATCCTTCTCCCACCGTTTCTCGAGACGGAACTGCTCTCCCTTGAAATCACCGCGACTCGGGAAATAGACAATCAGCGGGGTGCTGCCTTCGATCCTCGCCAGTTTGATGAACGCGAGGAGGATTTCGCGATTCATGGATATCAGCGTCTCGTCAGTAGCATCGGCGTCAAAGTCGTACGCGCGCGGGAAGCGTGATAGGAGAAATCGCGCTAGAAAGAACTGGTGAAGGGGGCGCCACTGCCAGTCGTCCGCATGGTAGCCCGGCTCATATTGAAGGTACGGGAGATCCGTAATCGAACGGTTCGCGAAAATGACCTCCGGAGCCGGCAGTGGCGTGTTGACGAGCAGTAATTTATCAGGGTTCGCAATAAACCGCGGCTTGGCGAAGGGGAATCCCCAGTCCGGAAAGCTCAGAAAGCTGTACACAGCCAGACTCCGGTACAAATCGTGGTTGATGATTCCCAGGATGACGAGATCGGGGCGCCAGGGGCGCACGTCCCGCTGGTATCGCAGATACGCCTGGTCCACACCATAGCCGTCCACGCCGAAATTGAGCACCTGAACCTGCGGCCCGAGCGCGCGTTCGAGGTGTGCTCCCCACGTATCCTCGAACGGGACTTCTAGCCCAAAAGTAAAGGAGTCTCCAACCAGGGCGATGCGATGTGATGGCGCGCGATGGGTGTAAGACACGCCGGGGTGGGCGCTCCGAATTCCCTCGCTGCTGCTGGCATACAGCCCGTCATTGCTCCGGCGAGCGGGACCGACGGTCCATCCCAAGAGATCATCAGCAATGAAATAGGAAATATGGTTGGGATTGGTTCGAAGAATGTTCCTGTAGTGAGCGGCGACGCGATCCCAGCTATAGGGAATCAACTGGGTCCCAAACAACTGGAGCCCGCGGGGGGCTGGTAAAGCCAAGACACGGACGGCTGCTTCGCCGATTATGGCGAGCAAGACGACCGTGACGGCATTCATTGCGACGGTCAGCCAGAATTGTCGCCGCTCGGGGCCACGGCTCTTGCGGTGGCGTGCGATCAGATAGCCTATTGAAAGCACCATGCCGCTTGTGCCGGAGAGAAAATACGGGCTGTACCGGCCGGCCAATAGGCTTACCAAAGAGCCATTGCCGTTCTTATGCACGGCCAACATTGCCAGTCCCGCCGACATTTCGAGGAGGTACAGAGACCCTAAAAGAAGCAGAGGCGTTCTCAAACTCTCTGGAAACGCAGGCAACTTCTTCGTCATCGAATAGAGGTTCGCCTCTGGCAACGGGTCGAGTGTTATTGGTACGGGTTGCCGCGGTCTTACGAGACTTCGACCCGTTCGCCTCTTCCCACCTTCAGCCGCTCGGCGGCGCTGGCTTCTTTGAGAAAGATTTCGAGCTGCCCGTTGCTGTTGATCAGCGCGCGGGGTTGGTCCGGCGTGCCTTCGCTGTAACTGCCCACCAAGCCCTCGATGGTGATTCCGGCGAGGCGGATGATTGGATCGCGTTTGGTCACCCCGCGGACGTCTCTCACGTGCGCGGCCGAAAGATTGGAGATCAGGTTGCCGAACCGGTCGACATAGACGATCCGTCCCGTCATGACCTGTTGGTCCCAGGCCGGCTCGACGATCGGGAGCCGGACCGGGTCGCGAATCAGCCGTCCGAATGACCCGAGGGCCATGCCCTTCGTCAGCCACGCCGCCGCCGGGGCGAAGAGATCGCGGCCGTCGAATGTCGCCCCTTCCGACTCCAGCCGGTACTGTCGATTCTCGATCTGCCGCACTTCGACGTTCGTCTCTTCCTGATAGATATAGCTGAGCACTCCGTTGTCCGGGGCGACGAAGAAGTACCGAGAACTGCTGACCAGCAACGGCCGCCGGCGGCTGCCGACCCCGGGATCGACCACGGCCACGTGGACGGTTCCTTCGGGAAAGTAGCGGTAACAGGACTTCAACAGGTACGCCGCTTCTTCGATCTGGTGAGGAGTCACCTGGTGTGAAAGATCGACGATCCGGGCCTGCGGGTTGATCCCGAGAATGACCCCTTTCACACTGGCGACGAAGTAGTCGCGATCGCCGAAGTCGGTCAGTAACGTGATGAGGGAAATGGCGGGCGGCATCGTCTCAAGACCTCGACGCGTGAGGCGTCACGCCTGTTTACAATTCGTCGAAACGAATCTCGATGATCTCGTACTCCACGAGGCGGGCCGGCGTTTGTACTTCGATCAATTCCCCGACACGGCGGCCGATGAGCGCCTTGCCGACGGGCGATTGAACCGAGATCTTGCCGTTCTTGAGATCCGCCTCATCCTGGCCGACGAGGGTGTACTGTTTTTTTTCGCCGGACGCCTGTTCGATCAGCACGACGGTCGCGCCGAAGACGACCGTGTCGCCGGACAGGTTCGCGGTGTCGATGATCCGCGCGTCCGCCAGCTTGCGCTCCAGCTCCGCAATGCGCGCCTCGATGAAACCCTGCCGCTCCTTTGCGGCCTCGTATTCGGCGTTTTCGCTGAGATCGCCGTGCCCTCTGGCTTCGGCGATCGCTTCGATGACCTTCGGCCGCTCGACCTTGCGCAGCCGGTCCAGTTCGGCTTTCAGCGCTTCATACCCTTTCTTCGTGATCGGTGTCGGCATGCTCCCTCCGGACCTTGACGCCCAGCTATCCCTCAAGCCGGCGAGACATGCGCGAAAAGCGAGACTCGCCGGTCGCGCCAGTCTCGCGTTTCAGCGCTGAGACCGCGCGTGATACTCCTGCAACGACCGGATCGCCAGTTCCTTTTTCATCATGGCTTCGATGCCCATCACCGCCGCGCGGGCACCCCGCATGGTGGTGTAATAGGGCACGTTTTTGTGCAACGCCTCGCGCCGGATGGACACAGAGTCGGCTTGCGACGAAGCGGTTCTGACGGTGTTGACGACCAGACAGATGTCTCCGTTCTTGATATGGTCCACGATATGCGGCCGGCCTTCCTTCACCTTATTGACGGTGTCAACAGGGAGTCCTCGTTCCCGCAAATAGGCGGCGGTCCCTCTCGTCGCTTCGATCCGGAAGCCAAGGGCCCCGAGTCTGGCCGCCACCTCGAACGCGGTCGGGCGATCCTGCTCTTTGACGCTGATAAACACGCAACCCGCTTTGGGCAAGACGGAACCGGCGCCGGCCTGGGATTTGGCGAAGGCCCACCCGAAATCGCTGTCGATGCCCATGACTTCGCCGGTCGACTTCATCTCCGGCCCCAACAGGACGTCGACGCCGGCGAATTTCGTAAAGGGAAAGACCGCTTCTTTGACCGACACATACGTGGGCGCCGGGGCGTCGGTGAAACGCAGGTCTTCGAGACTCCTGCCCAACATCACTTTCATCGCCAACTTGGCGAGGGGGACGCCGATCGCTTTGCTCACGAACGGAACGGTACGCGACGCTCGCGGGTTGACTTCGAGCACATACGGCACGCCGTCTTTTACCGCGAATTGCGCGTTCATCAGGCCGATGACGCCCAATTCCAACGCCAGGGCCGTCATCTGTCGCCGGATCTCCGCGACCGTCTTCCGATCGAGAGTGTACGGGGGCAGCGAGCAGGCCGAATCGCCCGAATGGACGCCGGCTTCCTCGATGTGCTCCATGATGCCGGCTACGACGACCGTGCGGCCGTCGGAGATCGCGTCGGCGTCCACTTCGATCGCGTCTTCCAGGTATTTGTCGATCAAGACGGGATGCTTGGGGGACGCTTTGACGGCGGACCCCATATAGGCCAAGAGGTCGGCCTCGTCGTGCACGATCTGCATCGCTCGCCCGCCGAGGACATAGGAGGGGCGCACCATCACGGGGTAGCCGATCTCCCGCGCGACTTTCACGGCTTCGTCGATCGAGCGCGCCATGCCGCTGGCCGCCTGGCGTAGGCCGAGCGTGTTCAGCAGGTCCCGGAATCGTTCCCGGTCCTCCGCCCGGTCGATCGCGTCGGAACCGGTTCCCAGGATCGTCACCCCGCCCTGCGCCAACGGCACCGAAAGTTTCAGCGGGGTTTGTCCGCCGAACTGGACGACCACGCCGAGTGGACGTTCCCGGTGCACGATATTCAGCACATCTTCTTCAGTCAACGGCTCGAAATACAAACGGTCCGACGTATCGTAGTCGGTGCTGACCGTCTCGGGATTGCAGTTCACCATGATCGTTTCCACGCCCTCCTCGCGCAGCGCCCTCGCGGCGTGGACGCAGCAATAGTCGAACTCGATGCCCTGCCCGATCCGGTTGGGTCCTCCGCCCAGAATGACGACCTTGCGTTTGGAGCTCGGCCGCGCTTCGCACTCGCGACCATAGGTGGAATACAGGTAGGGCGTGTGGGCCTCGAACTCCGCGGCGCAGGTATCGACCCGTTTGTAGGTGACCGCCGGACGGGCTTCGGAGGGTCCGTCGCTCATCCGCCGAATCCGGATCTCCTGCGCGTCGAAGCCCGTCAATTGCGCGAGACGCTCGTCGGCAAACCCGAGTGCTTTAGCTTGCCGGAAGAGTTCTTGATCGGCCGAGTCGACGGCCGCCCGGCCCGCGCCGGCGAGGCGCTGCTCGAACCGGACGATCTCCCGAATCTGTTCGAGGAACCACGGATCGATCTTCGTCAAGCCGTACAGCTCCTCGTTGGTCATCCCGAGCCGCATCCCATCGGCCAGCCGCCACAGGCGGTCCGGATGCGGCGTGCGGAGCAGGGCCCTGATGCGGTCCACCGTCTCGTCGCGATTGATTCCCTCCGGCACTCCGCGATCGAGGCCGAATCCCGAAGTCAGGCCGAACCGGTCCACTTCCAGCGAACGGACGGCTTTCTGCAGCGCTTCCTTGAAGGTCCGGCCGATCGCCATGGCTTCGCCCACCGACTTCATCTGCGTCGAAAGCGTCGGATCCGCACCGGGGAATTTCTGGAACGCGAAGCGCGGGATCTTGACGACGACGTAGTCGATCGTCGGCTCGAAGGAGGCTTTGGTCACGCCCGTGATGTCGTTGGTGATCTCATCCAAGGTATACCCGACGGCCAGCTTGGCCGCGATCTTGGCGATCGGGAACCCGGTCGCCTTGGAAGCCAGGGCCGAGCTGCGGGAGACGCGGGGATTCATCTCGATCACCACCATCTCGCCGGTGTCCGGATTGACGCCGAACTGGATGTTGGAACCCCCGGTGTCGACCCCGATTTCGCGGATGATCCGGATCGCCGCGTCCCGCATCACTTGATACTCTTTGTCGGTCAAGGTCATGGCCGGCGCCACGGTGATGCTGTCTCCGGTGTGCACGCCCATCGGATCGACGTTCTCGATCGGACACACGATCACGACGTTGTCTTTCAGGTCGCGCATCACCTCCAATTCGAACTCTTTCCATCCGATCACCGATTGCTCGATGAGCACCTGCCGGACCGGGCTCATCGCCAGGCCCCATTCGACGTGCCGGCGGAACTCCTCGACGTTGTAGGCGATGTTGCCCCCGGTGCCGCCGAGCGTGAAGGAGGGGCGAACGATCACCGGAAACCCGATCCGCTCGATGTGGCGCTCCGCCTCGGCGAGGGATGTGGCGATCCCGCTGGTGGGAACGGCGAGCCCGATCCGCCACATGGCCTGGCGGAACGCGTCGCGGTCCTCCGCCTTGTGAATCGCCTCCGCCGAGGCGCCGATCAGTCGGACGCCGTATTTCTCCAGCGTGCCCCGCTTGGCCAGGTCCGTCGCCGTATTCAACGCGGTCTGCCCGCCCATCGTGGGCAGCAGGGCATCGGGCCGTTCCCGCTCGATGACGAGCTCCACGACCTCCGGCGTGATCGGCTCGACGTACGTCCGATCGGCCAATTCGGGATCGGTCATGATGGTCGCCGGATTGCTGTTGATCAGCACGACCCGGTAGCCCTCTTCCTTGAGGGCCTTGCAGGCCTGGGTGCCCGAATAATCGAACTCGCAAGCCTGCCCGATGACGATCGGGCCGGAGCCGATCAGCAGGATGGTCTCGATGTCGGTTCGTTTCGGCATATGCTCCGTTCCGGCTCGTGGCGCGAGGCTAGGGGCTAGGGGAGCTGCCATCCACCCTCTCGCCGCGCGCCTCTTGCCTCTAGCCCGTCTTCGGCATCGGTCCGATCGGTGGTTGATACGGTCCCCGGGGGTGGGCCGGCTCGAGGCCCTTCGCCGGCCGGTAGTAACGCATAGCTTCCGGGATCCAGGCCTCGATCTGGTTGATCCGGGTCACGTCCGAGGGGTGCGTGGACAGAAACTCCGGAATGGCCTGCTGAGAGCGAAAGCACAGCTTGCCGATCATCTGCCGCGGGCAGCCGCTCATCCGTTCCCAGAACGCCACCGCTTCGCGAGGATCGTATCCGGCTTGCGCCATCAGACGGAGGCCGATGTAATCGGCTTCCGATTCCTGTTTGCGATTGAACGGCAGCGACACCCCCACGCCGTAGGCGCCCATGGCGCCCATGGCGACGCTCGGATTGATGGCGCCGGTCGCGGCCCCGGCCAGGGCGCCGACCTGGGCGATCTGTTCGAGAATCCCGCGACTCATCCGTTCGGCGCCGTGCCGTTGCAGCGCATGGGCGACCTCGTGCCCCATCACGGTCGCGAGTCCCGCCTCGTTTTGCGTGATCTTCAGGATACCGGTGAACACGGCGACCTTGCCGCCCGGCAGCGCAAAGGCGTTAATGACGCGATCATCCTGAATGACCGCGAACTCCCAGTGATACTCGGGTTTGTTGGCAACCGCGGCGATCCGCTGGCCGACCCGGTGAACCATCTCGTTGATCTCGGGATTTTCGTTCAACCGGGTCTGGCGCAGCACTTCGCGGAAAGCGCTGACGCCCATCGCGATCTCTTTTTCCTCCGAGAGGAAGATGAGCTGGTCGCGCGCCGTGCCAGGCGCGCGATAACAGGCGCTCAGCACGCTCAACGCGCCTCCCGCCAGGCACAGCCTCAGAAGACCTTGCGCTGCCAGACCGATCGCGGTCCGGCGGCTGATCGGCTCCCACAAGAATTCCGCCATTCGTCAACCGTCAATGGTCAATTGAGACTCATGAGTCGTGATTCATTCATTGTGAAGCGGGGGCCCTACGTTGAACGGTTCACGTTTAACGATTCACGCGCCACCCATCACGCCCTGGGTTACGGCATCCAGAGATACATGAATTGCGGCGTGCCTCCGCGCACCAGCGAAAGCAGGTCGAGGTTCGCCATCGCTGCTGCGAGCCCGTCTCCCGCGCCGAACAGCCGTGAGTAAATGTTGTTCTGATATTCCCCCGGGCGCCGGTAGACCACGACCCGCGCGTCCGCCAGCCCGGCCCGCTTCTTCGCCGTCTCGATGGCTTGCTCCAGATAGCCGACGTCGTCCACCAGCCCGACGGCTTTGGCCTGCTCCCCGGAATAGATCCGCCCGTCGGCGAGTTTCTTAATCTGGTCCATGGACAGATTGGGCCGGCCTTCTTGGACCACCGTCAGGAACCGCTGGTAGAAGGAATCGATAACCCCTTGGAAGATCGCGCGCTCGTCCGGCGTCATCGCGCGGAACGGCGACCCCATGTCCTTGCGCGGGCCGGAGGTGACGGCGGTCGCTTCGACGCCCACTTTTTCGAGCAGGCCGCGCGCGTTGATGGTCAGCATGATGACGCCGAGACTGCCGGTGACGGAGGACGGATGGGCGAGAATGGCGTCCGCGCTGGCCGCGATGTAATAGCCGCCGGAGGCTCCCACGTCCAGAATCGACGCCACGATCGGAATCTTCCGTGCGGTCTTGAAAGCTTTCAATTCGTGATACAGGATGTCGGACGCGGTGACGGTTCCCCCGGGGCTGTTGATCCGGATCACGACCGCTTTCACCTTATCGTCCTTAGCGGCTTTCGTCAGCTCTTCCTTCAACGTCGCGACCAGGCTGGGGCGCGAGATGAACCCGTCCCGTTCCTGGGAGCTGATGATGCCGGACAGATCGACCAGTAAGACTTTGGCGTCGCCGGCGCCGCTCACCTGAACTTCTTCCAAGGGGCCGGGCGGGGGCGGCAGATTGATGGTAATGCATCCGACCTGAAGCGGAGCCGCGAGTAAGGCTACGAGACCGACACATGCGCGGAGCCTGTTATGCATGACACTTCTCCATCAAGTGCACGAATTCTCGGAACAGATAGGCCGAATCATGTGGGCCGGGAGACGCCTCGGGATGATATTGCACGGAAAAGGCCGGCTGATCCAGACACACGAGCCCTTCGATGGACCGATCGTTCAGACTGAGATGCGTGATCGCCGCCCGCCCGCGGGTCGTCTCCACGATCGGCGGCTGAGCGGGAACGGGATCCGTGCCGTGCGGGATCTGGACGGCGAAGTTGTGGTTCTGCGACGTGATCTCGACCTTTCTGGTGCGCAGGTCCATCACCGGGTGGTTGGCGCCGTGGTGTCCGAATTTCAGCTTGTAGGTGCGCAGGCCGAGGGCCAAGCCGAGAAGTTGGTGACCGAGGCAAATGCCGAACAGCGGGACCCTCCCGATCAGATGCCGAACCGCTTCGATGGCGTAAGGTACCCCTTCCGGATCACCCGGACCGTTGGACAGCACGACGCCGTGGGGCTTCATCGCCAGCACGGCCTGAGCCGGGGTCGAGGCCGGCACCACCGTCACGGCGCAGCCCACATCGACCAGCCGCCGCAAAATGTTCCGCTTCACCCCGAAATCATAGGCGACCACGCGCCACGGTCTGTTCCGCGGCACCGGGCTCCCGCTACCCGCCACTTGCCCGTTGCCGGTCGGGTTGGGCGCCCACGGGCCGGATCCCTCCGTCCAGTCATAAGGCTCGCGACAGGTCACTTCCGCGACCAGGTCTCGTCCGATAATACTCGGTGCGGTCCCGGCTTTTTCGACCGCCCGTCGAGGGTCCAAGTCCACGTGCGAGATAAGGCCCTGCTGCGAGCCATGCTCTCGGAGGTGTCGGGTCAGGGATCGGGTGTCGATCCCTTCGATCCCGACGATACGGGCCTCGAGAAGATACTCGTGCAGCGTGGCCCGGCTTCGCCAGTTGCTCGCCAGCATGCTGGCCTCGTGGACGATAAACCCCTCTCCCCAAATGCGCCGAGACTCCACATCCTCCGGCGCCACACCGTAGTTCCCGATATGCGGGCAGGTCATGGTGATGATCTGGCCCTTGTACGAAGGATCGGTCAGGATCTCCTGATAGCCGGTCAGGGCCGTGTTGAACACGACTTCCCCGACGGTTTCGCCCTCGTAGCCCAAGGCGCGGCCCTCAAAGATGGTTCCATCGGCCAGTGCCAGCACGGCTTTCTTCATCACGCGTCCCCCTGCGGGCGGAGCCAGATCCGCACTTTCACGGCCATCAGCGCGATCCCGAATCCCAGGTTCAACAGGTACAGGAGGCGCACCGGCCAATGCAACCGGAAGAAGGCGGCAAACGCCGCCCTGCGCGCCTCTTCGCCGTGGGCCGCGAAGGCTTGCGCCTGTAAGGCCGCAGCCTTGGGATGCAGCCCGAACACGATCACGGCGGCGACCGACGCCATTGCGCCCAGCAGCATCCATTCGGCGCTGGTGGCGGAGAGAAGGGGCACTCCCCGTCGTCCGATCCACGTCCGCCAGCCGGCTCCTCCCGTCAAGACCGCGATGGCGGCGAGCACCAGGCGATTATACCCTTCGAACGCGCGGGTCAAAAACAATCCGCCGGCATCCTGCCCGCCGAACGTGTTGAAGACGGACGGAATCACCGCCGCGACCAGCACGACGAGGCCGCCCGTCCAGATACCCAATGCCGTAAATTCCAGGGTCAGGCAGGCGACCACGCTCCAGCGCAACCCACGGCTCACCGCGCCTCTTGCTCCGCGGGCTTCAGTTCGTAGACCACGCGTCCGTTGACCAGCGTCGTGGTCACCCGGCCTTTCACCTTCCACCCGGCGAAGGGCGTGTTCCGGCTTTTCGAGCGGAAGCGGGTCGGATCGACCTCCCATTGGGCTTGCGGATCGACAAGGGTGACATCCGCATCGGCGCCCGGCGCCAACGTGCCTTTGGCCAGGCCGAACGCCTTGGCCGGCTCCACGGTCAACTTGGCGACGGCGGCGTCCAGCGTCAGCACGCCCTCCTCCACCAACGCCAGGGTCAACGGCAGCGCGGTTTCGAGGCCGACGATTCCGAACGGCGCCTCCGCGAACTCCTGCTGCTTTTCCTGCGGCGCATGCGGCGCATGATCCGTGGCGATCACATCGATGGTGCCGTCCCGCAGGCCCTCTTTGACGGCCTGCACGTCCTGCCAGGTCCGCAGCGGAGGATTCATTTTCGCATGGGTGTTGTAGCCGCGGCAGACCTCTTCCGTCAGCGAAAAGTGATGCGGGCAGGCTTCCGCGGTCACCCTGATCCCGCGCGCCTTGGCCTCTCGCACCATGCGCACCGACCCTGCCGTGCTGATGTGCGCCAGGTGCAGCCGCGCACCGGTCAACTCTGCGAGCGCCAGGTTGCGGGCGACCATAATGTCTTCCGCCGCCGCGGGAATGCCGGGCAGGCCCAACTCCGTGGACACGAGGCCTTCGTTCATGCAGCCGCCTTCCGCGAGATGCAGGTCTTCGCAATGGTCCACCACCGGCAGATCGAACGCCAGCGCGTATTCCATCGCCCGGCGCATGACCAGGCTGTTCATGACCGGCCGGCCGTCGTCGGAGATCGCTACGCAGCCGGCCCGCCGCAGATCGCCGATCTCCGCCAATTCTGCTCCTTCGGACCCTTTGGTGATCGCGCCGATCGGGAACACCTGCGCATTTCCCGCCGCCTGCGCCCGTTCCAGGATGAATTCCGTGATCGACTGGTTGTCGTTGACCGGATCGGTGTTGGGCATGCAGCACACGGATGTGAAGCCGCCGGCGACGGCCGCAGCCGTTCCGGTTTCGATCGTTTCCTTATATTCGAACCCCGGTTCGCGCAGATGGACGTGGAGATCCACAAACCCCGGCAGGACCAAGCGGCCCGTCGCGTCGAGGATCGTCGCGGACCGCGGAGCGGAGAGGTGTCGCCCTACGGCGGCGATTTTCCCCCCTTCGATCAGGACATCCGCCACGCCGTTCACCCGTCCCGGATCGATGACGTGCCCGTTTTTGATCAGAATCGTCACGCCTTACTCGCGCTGCTGAACGATCGCTCTAACGATCTGTTGATCTGATGATCTGTCGATTGGCTGATTTCAATCCCCTAATTCAACAGATCAACAGATCGTCAGATCAACAGATGACATCTTTCTCAGTTCGCTCCCGCCATCAGATACAGGATGCCCATGCGCACGGCCACGCCGTTGGCGACCTGGTCCAGAATCACCGAGGACAGGCTGTCCGCGACCTCCGGCGCGATCTCCACGCCCCGATTGATCGGGCCCGGATGCATGATGATGGCGCCCGGCTCGGCCAACTTCACCCGTTCGGCGGTGAGCCCGTACAGGCGCGAGTATTCCCGGATCGTGGGAAACAGGGCCCGGCCCTGCCGCTCTAATTGCAGGCGAAGCATCATGATCACCTGTACGCCGCGCAAGGCCTCTTCCAGGTTGTAGTAGATGCGGGCGCCCATCCGGTCCACGGCGGGAGGAAGCATCGTCGGCGGGCCGACGACGCGGACCTCGGCGCCCAGTTTGGTCAAAGCAAGGATGTTCGACCGCGCCACCCGGCTGTGGGTCACATCGCCGACGATCGCCACGCGTAGCCCCGTGAACGGCAGTTTTCGCTCGCGGATCGTGTAGAGGTCGAGCAGCGCCTGCGTCGGGTGCTCATGCCACCCGTCGCCAGCGTTGATGACGGAGGACTTGACGCTGCGCGCCAGGGTTTCCGCCGCGCCGGCGGCCTGGTGGCGGAGGACGATGATGTCCGCCTGCATCGCTTCGATGTTGCGCGCCGTGTCCAGCAGCGTCTCGCCTTTGACCACGCTGCTGGCGGAGGGCGAGAAATTGATGACGTCCGCGCTGAGACGCTTCGCGGCCAGCTCGAAGGAGGTGCGGGTCCTGGTGCTGGGCTCGAAAAACAGGTTCACGACGGTCTTGCCCCGGAGCGCCGGGACCTTTTTGATTTCCCGTCCGGTCACCTCTTTGAAGGAATCGGCCGTTTCCAGGATGAGCATGATCTCGTCGACGGACAACGTCGCAAGGCTGAGCAGGTCTTTGCGCTTGAGGCTCACGGCCCCCTCCGTTTACGCCTTCAGGATGACCACTCGGTCCTCTTCCCCTTCTTCTTCAAGCAGCACCTTGACGATCTCGTCCCGCGACGTGGGAATGCTCTTGCCGATGTAGTTGGCCTTGATCGGCAGTTGCCGGTGCCCGCGGTCGACGAGCACGGCCAGTTGAATCTCAGCCGGCCGGCCCAAATCGATCAACCCGTCCATGGCGGCGCGGGTCGTGCGCCCGGTGAACAAGACGTCATCGACCAGGACGATCTTCAGGTTCGAGATGTTGAACGGCACGGACGTCTTCCGCAGCACCGGCTGATCCTTGCGCAGGGCGAGATCGTCCCGATACAGGGTGATGTCGAGTTCCCCGATCGGCACCTGCGCGCCCTCGATGTCGAGAATGCGGCGGGCCAGGCGGTGCGCGAGATGTACGCCCCCGGTGCGGATCCCGACCAGCGCCAGCTCCTTGGTGCCTTTGTTCCGTTCGAGAATTTCGTGGGCGATGCGGGTGAGGGCGCGCGCGATGTCGCCCGCGTCCATGACCGGCCGCTCCTGGGGTTTGTCCGTCCGCGCGCCCGTCGTCATGCGGGTTCCGGGCATAAAAAAACCTTCCCATCGACGAGCGATGAGAAGGTGGTTATCGGTCGGGCAAGACCCGAGGGGCCGATCCTCATGGGCCGCGCTCCTTGCTCACCTCACAGGATGAGCGTTAAAGGTGAGCGCATCTTATCGGGTTCGGCTGGAGGCTGTCAAGGCCGGACTTCGCGGCGCGCCTAGCCTTTTCTGGCGTGCACCAGGGTCAAGCCCGGTTTGAGGCGGGCCTTCGGGAGAATGGTCCGGTGCATCCGGAACGTCGGCAGGGTCTCCACCGGGTCTTCCTGAAGCAGTTTCAGCGCCTGGGCTCGCACGAGCTGGCCCACGATCGGCGGCCCCGCCACGAATGCGAGCCCGCCGGGGGTGAGCGCCCCCGCAAGACCGCGGATCGCGTCGCGAAGCGCGTCGGGCTGGTCGAAGTCGGAAAAGGGCACCCAGCGATAGATCACGTCATACTGCTTGGCGTAGGCTGCCTTCCGGCAGGCCTCCGCGGGGAAGAATGCGACCCGCTTGACGGCTTCCCACTGCCGGCCGGATGAAGTCGCGTGGTTCCACAGGAGCTGGGCGTGCTTCTGGGCCAGCGCCGGACGGCGGTACAGCACGGTATAGTTTCGCGCCGGGTCCGGCTTGATGCAGGCGCTGAGACCGCCGTCGAAGTTGTCGATCAAAATGGCGGCGGCGTGGGCGAGACGGGATGCGAGCGGCTGAGCGTCTTCGGCGAGGTCCTGCAGGAAATCGGCGACAAACGGCTGCGACGCCGCCTCGTCGATTTCCGTCTCGTCGTCCGGATAGAGCAGCACCGAGCCGAACGCCTCGGCGGCGGAGACCATCGGCGGAGACCCTTGGAAGAGGTCTCTCCAACCCCAGGGCGCCGTCCCTACTCCCGGAGGCTGAGGAGAGTCGCGGATGGGTCCCCAGGCAGGATTGAGGGGAAACGTGGCGCGGCGCTCGCCGTCGCGTAGGATCAGCACCCCGTTCGACACCTCGGTGCTCCGGCCGTAGGGCACGAGGCCGCGCGGCGGCGGCTTGACGTACGGGAGTCCCGTCGGATCGTCGGCGACCGTGACCTTTTGGATGGTCTCGCCTTTGATGGTGACGCAGAGCCGACGCGCGGAGTCGAAATGGCGCCGCGGCGGGTCCGGCGCCGGCAGCCATGTGACCTCATGCGATCGCGACGGGTCCATAAAAATCGGGAAGGGGTCCTGCCCGCCCGGCGCGCTCGGCGTAAAAAATGCGCTGAACAACCGGAACGCGGCCTCCGATGGATAGGTCGGAATCCCGCGATAGCGAAGCGCCAGCGGACTCGGCCGCCCTGCATTCTGGTCGTCGTACAGTCCGCGGATGAATTCGAAGGCGGCGGACCCGGTCCCGGGCAGCAGGGATTGAAACAATTCGACTACGGGCAGGAAATCGATCCGTTCCCAGTGCATTGCGCCCATGCAGGACATGAAGCGGGCCCGTTCGAAGGCGCCGCCGTCCAGCACATAGAACACGTCCTTTTTGTGCCGGATGGTGGCGAGGCCGCGCGTATCGAGGACCAGGGCATCGTTCCCGTAGAAAAAACGGACTTCCTCCAGCGGGACGCCCATCGCCTGCGCGGCCATCTGACGCAGATCGTCGGCTTTCAGTCGTTCCCAGCCCGGTTTGCGGGTGAGTTCGAGGGTCGTGGCGTGCACGAGGCCGGCCGGCTTCAGGCCGACCCATTGTCCCCAATCGAGCCGGAGCCGTGCGCGGACGAGCCGCGCGTTGCCCGCCGACGTAGTCTCCCACTCGCATTCGTGCAACGGGTTGCCGTCCGGATCGGTCGCGAGAAACCGGCGTCCGGCTCGCTCGTAGAAGATCAGGTGCCCGCTCGGCTGTCGGACAACGCGGCCTCCGGCTGCAGCGAGATCCTGAACATAGGGGAGATTCGCGGGAAAGGTGACGTTACCGGCCCGTGAGAGTGTGGATTGAACAACGTCGTCCACTGAAGCCGTCACTCTCTGATCTGACCGCTGCCCAACACGATGAACTTGAAGCAGGTCAACTCTTCCAGCCCCATCGGGCCGCGCGCATGGATGCGGGAGGTGCTGATGCCGATCTCCGCGCCGAGCCCGAATTGGTAGCCGTCGTTGAGCCGCGTCGACGCGTTGACCAGAACCGCGCTAGCATCGACCTCCCGGAGGAACCGCATCGCCCGGCTGTAATCGGTGGTGATGATCGCTTCCGTGTGGCGCGAGCCGTACTTCGCGATGTGGTCCAACGCTTCGTCCATATTCTTCACGACCTTCACCGCCAGGATGAGATCGAGGAACTCTTTGCCGTAGTCGTCGTCGCCGGCCGGCGCGGCTTCCGGAACGAGCTGGCAGGTCTTGGGGCATCCTCGCACCTCCACCTTCGCGGCTTGGAGCTTGGGGATCAGGCTCGGCAGCAGCGTCCGCGCGCTGGTTTGATGGACCAAGAGCGTCTCCATCGCATTGCAGGTGGACGGTCGCTGGACCTTGGCGTTGAAGCAGACCCGCTCGGCCAGAGCCAAGTCGGCCTCAGCATCCACGTAAATGTGGCAGACTCCCTTGTCGTGCTTGATGACCGGGATGGTTGAGTGTTCGCGGACGGTCTGCATCAGCGACTCCCCGCCGCGCGGAATGATCAAGTCGATGTACCGGTCCTGTTTGAGCAGCGCCACCGCGATCTCCCGGTCCGGCCGATCGACGAACGAAACGGCGCCGGCGGGCACGCCTTCCTTCTCCGCCGCTTCGGCGAGAATCGCCGCGATCGCCGTATTCGAGTGGATCGCTTCTGATCCTCCGCGGAGCACGCAGACGTTCCCGGACTTGAGGCAGAGCGCGGCGGAGTCGGCCGTGACGTTCGGACGGGCTTCGTAAATGATGCCGATGACCCCGATGGGGACGCGGACCCGTCCCACCTGCATCCCGTTCGGTCGCAGCCACATCTTGGGGACTTCGCCGAGGGGGTCCGGCAGCTTGACGATCTCGCGAATGCCAGCCGCCATCTCGGCGATCCGCTCGGGCGTCAACCGGAGGCGATCGGCCATGGCCTTCCGCTCCGGCGCCGGGTCGAAGGCGTCGAGGTCCTTTTCATTGGCTGCCAGGATCTCCTCGGCCTTCATTTCCAGGGCTTCAGCCATGGCCGTCAGGGCTCGGTTTTTCACCTCGGTCGACAAGGTCGCCAATCGCCCGGCCGCCGCCCTGGCCTTGTGGACCAATTTCGCGACATAGTCTTCCGGTGACTTCGGGGCGATCTCCTGATCGGTTGCGGCAACCGGTGTTTCCATTGCTCCTCCGGGACTCGAGAAGTCGGCTCATGCACGGCGATCGGCCGCTCGGTTTTCGGCTGATCGCGTGCAATGCGAAAGGAGAATACCTTCCCCTCTTGAACGCCGTCAAGGTTCCATTCAAGGGTGCGCCAGTGTTGCGTCCCGTGGGTTCGCCTCGTCGGACAGAGGACGTTCCCCCCTCACCTTCTCCTCTCCCCGCCGGAGGAGAAGGTGAGGGAGGGAAGAGGCAGCCGTACCGTGCAGCGAATTGCTGGGACGGTCCACTAGCCGGATGGAGCCGGAGTCGACGGCGGCGGTTACGGCTGAGGAACGGCAGCCGGGTTCGGCACGATGCCGGGTGGGAGCGGGATGAGCGAGCCTGCGGAGGGACTCGGATGTTGAAACACCCAGTCGTGGTAGGTCGGCAGCCCTTCGAAGTGCCGCACGGCGAGAGGAAAGTCATGCTTCCTGAGCGGCCTGGCCTTGCTCCGGCTCCGTACGCCCATAATCCCGCCGGTCGGCGCGCGGACCAGCTCCCATTCTCCCCTTCCCACAGGGTCCAGGTAGACTTTCCGCAGAACGGGCTTGGGTTGTCGGGTCAGGTCGTCCAAGGAATTGGGGTACACCTCGCCTGGGATCGCGCGGCCGGCTTTCATCTTGGCGGAATAGAGCGCGAGGGCGTTCTGAATTTCGATGCCCTTGGCCAGGAGATCGGCTTCCAGTTCCCGCTGCACCATGATCTTCCATTGCTTGGCCGCAACGGAGAGCGAGATGCCGATCAGCACGACCGAGAACATCGCCAGAAGGTACGTCGCCCCCCGCGTGTTGGCGAGACAATCCGACCGGACGTTGGTCATGTTGCGCCTATTTTATTATGGTTCCTCCGGATCTTGTGTGGGTATGGAACTCCAGGACATCCCTCGCCCCCGCTTTGCGGGGGAGAGGGTGCGGGTCAGGGGGAGAGCGGCATGGGGCCCTGACCTGTTCAGAAACATCGTGGGCCTCCATGGGCATCACAGTCTTGTCCACCAACCGCGGCGTTCACCCTCACCCTGCCCTCTCCCCTCAAGGGAGAGGGAAAAAGAAAGACCACCCACATGATTTCCTGAAGCAGCCATTATTATTGAGGTGGCGGAGGCGGCTGCGGCTCCGGTTCCTGCGCCAGGGGCACGATCTGCTCGACGCGCGAGCCCGTCTCCTGGAGGGTCACACCGTCCGGCGTGATGGTCTTGACCAGAAACCGATCCTCGATGGTTTCGCCGACCTTGACGACGTGCACCTCTTCCTGTTTGACGAGCAACGCTATTTCCCGTGTGCGCCGGGCGTCGCCCAGTTGCATGTAGCCCAGGTAACGGAACTGGGCCAATTCAGCCGAAGCCGCCTGCTGTTGCAAGGCCTCCGGCGATGTCTGATCCGGATCCGACGGCAACGGCTGGGCGGCGTTCATCGCCGGGGCGGCATCCGCACGAGGCGGCGCAAAGATGTTCCGGGGGGTCGTGAACGTGGCCTCCCGCAAGGTCCGACTGGCCGCGAGAAGATCCAGATTGACATGCAGGCCGGTTGCGGCCCGCCGGGTCGGCGCCGGTTGACCGGAGACCGTTCCCGAGACGTTGGTCAGCGGGGCGTGAGCCGGCTCTTCCCACTCGGTCGCGCGCCACAGGGCAAGCCCCGCCCAGACCGAGCACAGGACCCCAAGGAGCAGCAATTGGTGCCGGTGGCTGAGGCTCATCCGGTTCAGGGCGCGGTGATGCGGCCCGCCTCCCCTCTGAGATAGGTCGCGATCTTGATGTTGAACGTCAGCCGTTCATCCTGGCTGTCGCCTGACCGGACCACATCCAAATCTTCGATGAACAGCAACTCTTCCGCCGTCTCCAGGTTGTAAATGAAGCGGCGCAGATCTTCGTACCGGCCGCTCACCGATCCCTGCAGAACCGCCTTGGTCGTGCCGGGCACGCCGGTGGCCTCGGTTCGATAGGACAGCGCCGGGAGCGTCACGTTGTCCCGCTTGGCTTCATCCGTCACGCCGAGGGCCAGCGGCGCGAAATCCCGTTCAGCCAGCAGCACGGCCATCACCTGGTCGACGTCCTGGCGGACCTTCTTCGCTTCCATGTGCTGGACGAGCCGCTGCCGAGCGGCGGTCCACTCGGCTTGCACGGCCGTCCGTTGCTCCTCAGCCGAGGCCAGGAACGTCGTGTGCACGATCAGATGGACCGTGGTCAGGAGGCCAGCCAGCCCGAACCACGGGAGGAGCGGACCATACGGTTGGCGCAGCAAGCGAACGAGCGCGTCCATCGGGCGATTCACATCCGTTGGGGTCGATAGCGTAGCGTCAAGTCGAACTCGACCAATCCGTTGCCGGCATCCCGGTGCTGTCCCAACACCGGATCTTTGAACGTCGGGTGATCCTGCAGCGCGACGGCGAGCGCCGTGATGTCCTCGAGGCTCAAAGCGGCGCCGTTCAACCGAATGATCGAGCTGTTGGGGTCGAGCCTGATGCTGTTGATCGCAAGGCGAGACGGAATGGCCTGCTCCAGTTCCGTGAGGAAACGGGTCCAGGAGAACACGCGTTTCTCCAGGAGCTGATTGGCCAGCGCCACTTCGCCGGGCAGTCGTTGGAGCGCCGCATCGGAGAGATCGATGCCTTCCTTGGCCGATACGGCCACGAACGCCCGGTCCTGTTCTCGCACCCGCTGCAAGGCAACGGCGATGTCGTCGGCCTCGCGATGCGCGGTCCAGATCTGCCCCACGTCCCAGACCGTTGCGGCGGCGGCGACGACGACGAGCACGATGAGTCCGAGCCGCGCCGGCTTGACATACCAGCGAAACCGGCTGCTGAGATTGATCCGGAACGGATTCGACCTCGGACGACGCCCGCGATGTCCGAGTAGAATGTGCGTCACCCGCTGCACGTCTTTTCCCTCCGGTTCGAGCACCGCGAGCGGAACGCAACGCACAGCGCTGAGCCAGTCGTTCTTCGCACGCTCATGCCGCTGTGTGAATGAAGATTCATCGCGACGGTTACAGGACACCCGCGATCGCGGGCATGGCGACCGCATCCGTGACCTTGCCGGCCGGCTTCCACCGGGCTCGTTGGATCTGGCTCCAGTTCAGCGGCTGGACCGTCAGGTCCAATTCCTGCGCGAGCATGTACGGCAGCTTGGGGTCAGGATCGTCGGCGGCGAACACCAGTCGTTTCAATGCCAACCGAGGATAGCGTTCCCGGCAGGCCTGGATCGATGCCAGGCATTCGTCGATCACCTTGCGGCTCTGCTCTTCAGGCCCGGCGATGGAGCCGTCTTCGGACGACCCGGACGCACCATGCAGTTTGGTGCGGAGGAACGCCAGGCGTCCATCGTGGAACAGAAACAGCGTCAGACCGCCGTCCGCCACATTCAGCCACATGAGATCTCCGGCCGATGCTCCGGACCAACCCGTCGCCGACGCCCAGAGATTGAAGAGGCGGAAGCTGACGATATCCACCTCCAAGGGAATCAACCCGGCGGATTCGCAGACCGCTTCGTATTGCGCGAGGACCGCTTCTTGGACGACGACCGCCAGGACGGTGTGCGGGCCCTTGGCCGGCCAACCGTGGGACAGCACTTGCGAGACGACTTTGGCCTCGGCCAGCGGCACGAGTTGCTCCTGGCCGACTCGCCAGCGAATCAACGCCTCGCGTTCCTCGGTCCGAGCCGGGAGTTGATCCAATTGAAAGACCACGGCCCTGACGCACAGATCGGGCAGAATGAGCGCGATGGGCAGCGGGAGTTGCCGGACCAAGGTGCGTCCGGCGACGCGGAGTTGGCGCTCAGGCCCGATCAGGCCGCGGAGGCGCGCTTCCAACGCCGTCACGTCGGCGATATTCACGTCCACCGGTGAGACTCGAATCACCCCCGGAGCCAGCTCCGTCACCGCACAACGATGACGGGTCCGTCCTTTCCAGTCCCGGCGGGCTTCCGCCCACACGAGCCGCCGGGCTCCGATGCGCAGGCAGTGCCGAGGCCGGCCGGCCATCCACGCCCACATCGTCAATCCTCCTGGCTGAAGGTGACGCGATTGATTTCCTTCAGCGTGGTTTCCCCCTGAAGGACCTTTTTGAGCGCCGACTGCCGCAGCGTGATCATGCCGTCCGTCACCGCCCGATACCGGATCTCGGAGATCGGCCGGTCCGCCATGATCATTTCCTTGATTTCGTCGGTCAGATTCAGAAACTCCGTGATGCACTTTCTGCCGCGGTATCCCGTGCCGTGGCAGTCGTGGCACCCTCGTCCCTGGTAGAAGGGCGTCTCCTTATATTGGTTGTAATCCAGTCCGGACTCTTCGGCCAACGCTTTATCCAATGTGACCGGTTCGCGACAGGATGGACAGATGATCCGGACGAGCCGCTGGGCCAGCACGCAGTTGAGTGCGGCGAGAAAATTGTAAGGATCGATTCCCATCGAGGTAAACCGGCCGATGACGTCGAACACGTTGTTGGCGTGGACCGTGGTCAGCACCAAGTGCCCGGTGAGGGCCGACTGAATGGCGATTTGCGCCGTTTCCGGATCCCGGATCTCCCCCACCATGATTTTGTCCGGATCGTGACGGAGAATCGACCGGAGACCTCGCGCGAAAGTCACCCCCTTTTTTTCGTTGACCGGAATCTGCACGACGCCCGGCAGTTGGTACTCGACCGGGTCCTCGATCGTGATCAATTTATCCTCCTGGGTGTTCATCTCGCTGATGGCCGCATACAGCGTCGTGGTCTTGCCGCTGCCCGTGGGCCCGGTCACCAGCACCATGCCGTACGGTCTGGCGATCGCCCGGCGAAACCGCCTGAGATCCTCCGGGTTGAACCCCAGTCGGTCCAGCCGCAAGGCGGACACTCCGGAAGTGATCGCTTCCCGATCCAGGATCCGGATGACGACCGACTCGCCGAACACGCTGGGGAGAATGGAGACGCGGAAGTCGACCGTCTTGCGGTTTATTCGCACGCGAAAGCTACCGTCCTGGGGCACGCGCCGTTCGGCGATGTCCAGGTCCGACATGACTTTGAGACGGGAGACCAGCGGCGCATGCAGCTTGATGTCCAAGGGTTCCATGGCCGGCACGAGGATGCCGTCCACTCGGAACTTCACCCGCGTGGCGCGGTCGGCCGCTTCGATGTGGATGTCGCTCGCCCGACGTTGCAGCGCGGTCAGGAGGATCGTATCGATGAGTTTGACGGCGGGACTCTGGTCCTCGCCGGCCTGCTCGACGGTCAGGACCTCCTCTCCCCGATCGTCCTCTTTGACCAGGACCGAACGATATTCCGCCTCCAATTCCCGGAGGGCCTGGCTGGACCCCTCGCTGTGCTCCAGCGCGTTCAGGATCGCGCCGCGCGGGCTGACGATCAGGCGCAGCGGCCGGTTGAGCATCAGCTCGAGCTCGTCCAGGGCCAGCAGGTTGTGCGGATCAGGGATGGCGACGGTGAGCACGCCGTCCCGTTCGATGATCGGCACGAATGGATGCCGCTGCATCAGCTTGACCGAGATGCTCTGGAAGAATCGCGGATCGACGCGGAAATCGACGAGGGGATCGTACGGCAGACCGTACTGCGCGGCCAGCGCGCGGGCCAATTGCTCCTCCGTGATCAGACCTTCGTTGACCAACGCGGTGCCCAGGGTTGCCGAGGTGTCGCCGAACCGGCTCACCGCCTGGTCAAGGACCGAACGGGTCAACGCGCCCTGCCCGATCAGAATGTCGGACAACGATGGTCGTTCCAGACTTCGTCGCATGGACGCTCTCCTATAAAAACAGCTTAGAACCTATCTCAAAATTGAAAAAGCTCCATCCCGATGAAAGTCGGTTGGGCAAGTTGAGAGCTTTGAGGGCCGTTTTCCCTGGAAACCAGCAGTTGTTCATGGCTCAGGACCTTCATGGAACGCGCAACCACGGTCGGCAATCGATTTTGAGATAGGTTCTAGAGCGAATTAGAGCGAATAGCGGGAAACGAATGTGGTGTCCCATAGGTTCGCCTCATCAGACAGCGGACGCTCCCCCTCACCTTCTCCTCTCCCCCAGCGGGGGAGAGGAGAAGGTGAGGGGGCAAGAGACAGCCGTACCAGGCAACGAATTTCCGGGACGGTACACCAATAGCGAATCGCCGAGAACGAAAACAGGCGCCTACTCACTGCACGGTCCCCGCCATTTGGAAGACCGGCAGGTACATGACGATCACGATGATCCCGACCAGGACTCCCATGACCAGCAGCAGCACCGGTTCGATCCAGGTCGTGAGCTGAGTCAGCCTGAGATCGAGATTCCCTTCGTAAAATTCGGCTACGTCCCTGAGCATCGCCTCCAGCGAACCGGTCTCCTCCCCCACCGACAGCATTTCGATAGCCAACTGAGGCAGAATATCCGGAGCCTCCAGCGCCGCCGCCAAGGTCGATCCCTCGCGGATCTGTCCCACCGCCGCCGCCAATCCCTCCGAGATGAACCGGTTCGACACGGCGCCCCGCGAGATCTCAAGCGCCTCGACCAACGGCGTTCCTCCGGCCAGCACGGTGGCCAGCGTGCGCGCGAGCTGAATCGTATGGTGCTCGATGAAAATCTGACCGAGCAGGGGCAGGTGCAACAACCAACGATCCGCCGTCCGGCGGCCGGTCTGCGTCTGGTACCAGGCGCGCAGGGCGGTCGCCGACACGGCGAGCGCGATGAGGAACGGAATCGCGTTGGCTTGACCGGTCTCAACCAGTTCGATCAGAGCCTGGGTGGCCGGAGGCAGGGATCTCGCCGATTCACCGTAGACGGCGACGAACGTCGGCATCACGTAGGCGAGGAGAAATCCGACGACGGCGATGCCGATGACGATGAGAAACGCCGGATACGCCAGCGCCTTCATCACCTTCTGGCGCAGGCCCAACATCAGCTTGAGATAGACGATGTACCGGTGGAGGACCTCGGGCAGATTACCGGACTGCTCGCCGGCCCGCACCGTCGCCACGTAGAGTTCCGGAAAATGCTGCGGATGCTTGGCCAGCGCGTCCGATGCGGACGCGCCGCCGCGGATGTCCTGGCGCACGGCCCGAAGGACGCTCTGAAATCCCGCATGCCTGGCCCGCTCGATGAGCAGATCCCAGATCTTGAGGATCGGCAGGCCGGCTTTGACCAAGGCGAGCAGCTCTTGATTAAAAATCAAGAACTCCTGGAGCGGAAGCCTGCCCCAACTGCGTTTGAGACTAACAGGCAGCGTGCTGGCTGCGCCTTGGCGCTGGAGCTTGAAGACCAGGAGCCCTTGGCTTTCCAGTTTCGCCCGGACGGCGCCTTCGGTCTCCCCGTCCATCTGGCCATGCGAGGTCGTGCCGTCCGGGCGGGCTACCCTATACACGAATGTGGGCATGGATCACTCTGAGCAAATCTGGTGGGGGTGTCCCGAAGCGGCATAGGGTGCTACGGCATCTGAACGCCGTCCTTCCGAGTTCCGGGGACAGTCGCCGGTCGAGCGTCGGGGAGCCACAGGGCCTGACCGGGTTCGATGCGGTTATCCCGTAAGTTGTTAAGGGCCCGTAGCTCCGCCAGGCTGACCCGATACCGTTTGGACAGGCTCCAGAGCGTATCTCCCGCTTTGACCGTCACGGTTCGCGGCGCCAGGAGTTCGGATTCAGCCGCGCGCCCGGTGCCGGCCTCGGCCGTCGAGACGTTCGGGATCGTGGTCCCGTACGGTTCCGCAACCGCGGGCAGGCTCGCGTGCTCCGCGCGCACGGGACTCCGCGAAGCCTTGCGCGGCGCCGCAGCTGGCGCCGCCTCCCCCGACTCTTGCAGAAGTTTGCTGTGCTGAGCAAGCTGCCGTTGCAGGTGTCGAAGTTGCGCCTGAAGCTGCTGGCCGGTGCGGGCGATCCGTTCCCGTTCGTTGCGCGCCGCCGCCAACTCTTCCCGTTGGAGGTCGATGACGTGTTTCGCTTCGGCCAGCCGCCGTTCGGTTTCACGCAACTTGCCTTCGAGTTGGGCCCGCGCGACCTGGGCCTCCCCGAGTTCTTTTCGACGCGTCTCGAGCTCGTTGCGCAGCTCGGTGATCGTGCGTTGGGCGTCACGCATCCCCGTCTTGAGCGCGTCGATGGTCAGTTGCAGATCGGCCACCTCCGGCTCGACCATCGGTTCCAGTTCGGCGCAGCCGGCCCACAGCCACAGGGCCGGGACCAGAAACGCCCAGGGCGCCGCTCTTTTCACGACGTGAGTTTGGTTGTCGGACGGATGGTTCATACTGTATCCGAACCCGCGTGTAGGCGTGCGCCTTCACCACCGGTTATAAGGCACGCCGTTCGTGCCGACCAGGTCGGAGCCGGAGTAGACATCGAAGACGCCGCCTTCGGTCGGCTCGGCAATTTCCTGCCATGTCGTCGTGGAGCCCGTGAAAGGGTCCGCCGGGATTCGACGCAGATAACCCGCCGAGACCAATGCTTGCAAGGAATCAGGATATTTCCCCTGGTCGGCTCGATGCTGATCGAGCAGATCGCGGAGCGTAAAGAGGTCTTGTCGCAGCGCGGCCTCCTTGGCCTTGCGGACCGCCGTTTGATAGGACGGAACGGCCAGCGTCGCGAGAATGCCCACGATCGAGACGACCATCATCAACTCGATGATTGTAAAGCCGCGGGCCTCCCACCGTCGTTGCTTACCAATCCCTGTACTTCGTTCCATCCAAGGCCACATCCTGACTCTGTGTCGAAACATCGTACACGTCATCGCCGCACCAGGACGTCGGATTGGGCGGATCCCGGTAGCACCGCAGCAGCCAGTCGGGTTTGCCCGTGATCGGATCCACCGGAATGGCCCGCAGGTACCGGCGCATGGTCGTCCCGCGGACGGTGGCCTCCTGGCCGGTGAGTTTGACGCCGAGGAGCACATCCAGAGATTTGGGGTACCCGTACACGCTGGTCACGTCCTTGCACGTCAGTTTGTTCTTGAGACAGGCCGGACCGATCAGCATGTCGCCGTCGCGGTTCCATTCCAACTTGAACGTATCGATGGCGGCCCTCATCGTGCGCAGGTGTTGGCGGAGTTCGATCTCGCGAACCCGTTTGCCGGACACCCGGCTCAACGGCATGGCCACGGAGGCCAGAATCATGATGATGGTCAGGGTAACCAGCAGTTCAATGAGGGTAACGCCGGACTGTTTCACCGCACTCTGACCACTCCCTGTCCGACCGCCGAGCGGTCCTCCGCGCGTTCCTGCTCGGATACGCCCGGCATGTCCACGTGCAGCGGCGAGACCCCCGGCGTCTTGGCCAGGAACGTCACCAGGACGAGCGAGCCGTCCCCGGAAAGCGGCGTCGTCGGGCGGCGCAGAGTCAACTCGACCGTGCCTTCGCGCGGGTCGGCGGCGGCGGTCACGGTCCCGCCTCGTTCCCCTTGCTTGAGCAGGTCGCCCTCCACGGCGCTCCGAAACTCCAACACCTGAGGGTCATAGCGAAGCGTGATCTTCCCTTCCCGAAGTCCACGGAGATGCTCGGCCATGACATCCAACCGAAGCTCGCGCCCGACCTGCGCCGTCAGGTCGGGCGGTTTCAAAGAGAGCGACGGCATGCCGCCATCTTTGGCGGACGACGATGAAGGAAGGCCCGTCGGCCCGGACGTTCCGTTTTGACCATTGCGATGGTTCTGATCGGTCGAAGAGCCGTGGAGTGATCCGTTTCGTCTCAGTTCCGGCGGACCGGACGTTTTCCGGAGGTAGCCGGGGAACAGTGGAGCGGTGGCGTAGAGCGTTTCGGTCCCGGACCAAAAGGCCTGGGTCTCGGGGCCGGGCGGGACCATGTTCTGAACGATGTGCGGCGTGATGGTCAGGATGACTTCCGTCGTCACCCGCTCGGTCCTGAATGAACTGAGCAGATCGCCGATCACCGGAAGGTCGCCGATCCAGGGGATCGTCGTGCGGGTCTTGCGGTCTTCTTCCTGAATGAGACCGCCCAGCACGATCGTCTCGCCGTCTTTGATATTCAAGATGGTCTCCGCAGACCGGTTTCCGAATCGAAATTGCTGGATGAGCGGAGATTGTTGCAACGTGACCTGATCGCCGATACGGATCACCTCGATCTTCATCTTCAGCGACAGTTCGTTGGCCAGCCGGATGGCCGGCTCGACGGTCAATTTGACGCCGGTGTCCCGAAACTCGATCGACGTCACGGTGGAGGTGGTCGGGACGGCGCCGGTGGCGGCCTGACCGGGCAAGACATTGGTGGTCGAGAGCAGAATCGGTTGTTTGTCGCCGATGTTGATTTCCGCTTTCTTGTTGTTTACCACCCGAATCTTGGGCGCCGCCAACGTCTTGGCGTCGGTTTGCTGCTTGAAGAAGTCCAGCAGGACCGTGCTCGGCAGACGGAAGAGATAGCTGTCCGGGCCCAGGCTGGTCAGTTGGCGGTAGGTGAACTGCTGCGGGTCGGCCGCCAGTACCCCGGTGAAGCCAGGCGGCACCAGCCCCATGCCGGCTTGCTTCGGATAGTTCAGTCCGTACGTTTGATTCTTGGTCCGGTTGACTTCCAAGATCTCGACGTCGAACAACACTTCAGGTTCCTGGCGGTCGTTGGCGAGGATGATCTTCTCGGCCAGTTGCAGCTTTTCCGGCTGGTCGCGAATGACGACGGCGTTCATCTGCTCGTTGGCGTGCATCCGCTTGCTGTCGAGCATGCTCTTGAGCAGGACCAACATATCCTTGGCCTTGGCATTGGACAGGTAAAACGTCCGAATCATGAGATCCTGGTATTGCTCCTGCTTTTGCTTAGTATTGGGGCTGATCAAGAGCAACTGCGGCCCGACCCGGCGGGCGAAGAGGTTGTTGCTGTTCAGAATCAGGTTGAGGGCCTCTTCGAACGGCGTATCCTGAACGGAAAGCGTGATCGGATCGTTGCGGACGTCCTTGTCGAACAGCAGGTTGATCCCGCCGGCCTTGGCGACCCCTTCCAGCACGTCCTTCAAGCCGGCGTTCCGAAAGCGCAGGGTGACGGGTTGGCTGAGGCCGGTGTCTTGCTTTTGGGCTTCCTGTTCCTCGCTGATTCGCGCGATGCCTTCGACGGCTTGACCCAACGCGGGGTCGAGTTCGACCGCACGTGCGTAGTATTCCAGGGCTTCCTCGGTTCGCCCCAACCGCGACAGTTTCTCAGCCTCGCGGGCCTGATCCCGCGCGTCTTTGAGACGAAGGGCTTCGGCCAATCCGGACTGATGTTCAGGATTGGAAGGTTCGATGGAGAGGGCCTGTTTAAATTCTTCGATGGCTTGTTCGATCTGCCGCTCTTTGAGCAGCGACCGGCCGCGCTGTTCATGTTGCGCGGCGGCCCGCTCGCGGGCCAGGGCATACTTGCGTTGGAGACCCGGGTCGAAAGGGTCCTCTTTTAACGCCTGCTGGTACGCCAACGCGGCCTCTTCCCAGTTGCCGCCGGCCAAATGCTGGTCCCCGCGTTTCGCGTTCGGCGAAGTCAGGATCGAGCACCCCGCGATTGTCGACGTGACGGTCAACACAAGCGCCGCTTGCCAACTCAGCTTCTTCATTCTCCTCACGAGTGTTCGTTCTCCGGCCTGCGGCAGAGGCTGCCCTGCCTAACAGGGTGAACCAAATGACCAAAAGTTATGCAGGTTCGATGCCTGCCAAATGATTGGGCAGGAAGCTCTCCCCCCTCACCGCGCGCCTCAAAGTGTCTACAGTCGCCAATACCGGAGCGAATGCGGCAGAGCGTCCGTATTGAGGACCCCTTTGACGTCGATGATGACACCCTCACGCTTCCGTCGGAGCGGCTTGAGCAACTCTTGCATATTCATGGTGGTGTAAGTGCGATGGGCGACGGCCAGAATCAGGCCATCGACCTGTCTGATCCGGTCCCACGACGCGAGATGGATGCCGTATTCAGCTACCGCCTCTTCCGGTTCCGCCAGGGGATCATGCACGACGACCTGGACGCCGTATTCCCGCAGCTCGTTGATGATGTCCGGGACCCGACTGTTCCGTAGGTCCGGGACGTTTTCTTTGAAGGTGAGACCCAGCACGGCCACTTTCAAATCTTTGACCGGCCGTTCCAGTTGGCTCAGCAGTTTGATCGTCTGTTCCGCGACGAATTTGCCCATGCCGTTGTTGATCCGGCGGCCTGCCAGAATGACTTGCGGATGGTATCCGACCGACTCGGCCTTGGCCGTCAGATAGTAGGGATCGACGCCGATGCAATGGCCGCCGACCAAGCCGGGGGAAAATTTGAGGAAATTCCATTTGGTACCGGCCGCTTCCAGGACGGATTTGGTGTCGATGCCCAAGCGATGGAAAATCAAAGCCAGTTCGTTCATGAGGGCGATGTTGAGATCGCGTTGGGTGTTCTCGATCACCTTGGCCGCCTCGGCGACTTTGATGCTCGGGGCCCGATGGATGCCGGCTTCGACCACCATGGCGTACGTGTTCGCCACGATCTCCAGCGATTCGTCATCCTGCGCGGAGACGACCTTCACGATCTTGGCGAGAGTATGTTCCTTGTCGCCCGGATTGATCCGCTCAGGCGAGTAACCGAGTTTGAAATCGATCCCGCACTTGAGGCCGGAGGATTGTTCGAGAATGGGCAGGCAGACTTCTTCCGTCGCGCCCGGATACACGGTGGACTCATACACCACGATGGTGCCGGGAGAGAGGTTGGCTCCGATCAGCTCCGAGGCTTTCTTCAACGCGGTCAGATCGGGCTGATGAGCTTCGTTGATCGGAGTGGGAACCGCGACGATGATAAAGTCGGCGGACTTCAATTCCGCCGGCTCGTCCGTGTAATGGATGCACGCCGAGCGGAGATCATCGGCGGAGACCTCGCCCGTGCGATCGATGCCTCGGCGCAGTTCGGCGATCTTCGCTCGGTTGATGTCAAAGCCGATGACCGGCGCATGTTTTCCGAACGCGACCGCGATCGGGAGCCCCACATACCCGAGCCCCACCACGGCGATTCGTCGCTCTCGCTTCTTGCCCCTGACTTGCGCCATTACGTTCCCTCGTGTTCAGAATTTCTTGAAGAATGACAGAACATGAATTTTCCGTCAACGAAATAGCCGTTTGGGCCATGTTGGGAAATCATGTCTAGGTTGGAGCAACCCGTACTGGTCGGCGCCATTTCGGGTTAGCCAACACAGTTAGCCGTACTCTGAAAAAAGTTTTCCTCGGTGAAACTGCTTTCCCCTGCTTCCCGAAAGGGTCCCCTCCCTCTCACGAGAGGATACAGGTGAGGGTGGTGTCCGAGAAGAACCCCCTCACCGCTGCCTCTCCCCAGTTTAGGAACGAAGAGAACATAGGCTCACGGTCGGAAAGTATTTCGGATTAGAATCAGTCCTGATTGGAAATCCTGTGAGGCCATGAACTATTCAAGATTTTCCCGCCCTATCGTCCGGGAGGGGCCGTAAGAGCGATAAGTTCTTCGAGCAATGGTTTCGATCGAAGGAAGTGTGGTCCGGGGGGGGGGAAGCGCATCATCCCTGGTTCTTCTTCGGTCAGCCGGATGAAAAGGCATACAGTGGTTGGGCCTCTGGAAAATCAAAGAATTGCGTTCAGAACAAGCCTGCAAAGAGAAGTGAAATGGTAAGAATCTAAGCATGTTAAGATGAATATCTAAAGTCTATGTAGAGGTGTACAGGAGTCAGATGACCTCCTACACCATGGCCTAGATAGATCATCGTCTCCTAGTTACACTAAGAAGAAGATGAATAGACACGGTTGAGTCGTAATGCAAGAATTTGCTTCTCTTTTTACAGTGGCAAATTTTGAAATTAGTAGCAGCACCTTTTAGGCATTTCTCTTGCTCTATTCCCGGGCGATTAGTCGGTCGGTTATTCGGATCGTCCAAAGGAGGGAAAGGGGAGGAAGAACACATTCCGGGAGCGACTCGCAGGCCTTAGAGCAAAGCGGTGATAAGGGCAAACTGTCCGAGAGGACAGGACGCAAAGCCAAGAGACCGGGGTCGGGAAGAACTTGTTCCCATGGTTGGTCTGGCTGCCACCAAGTTG
>FWPU01001413.1_pt1 | contig 71733 bp, 102 predicted proteins | sample 2228361 | NCBI WGS metagenome assembly FWPU01 (sample SAMEA103939777, study PRJEB20133) | metagenome | reverse complement strand
CCATAGTTTGTGCCGGTGCCTGATAGCGAAATTGTGGTAGGACCGCCTGCCGCTGGCGCGCTTGGAGCTGCCGGAATCGCAGGTGGCGGAGGCATCTGCGGCGCGGCGGCTGCGGGCCTGGGCGCTGCCGACGGTCCTGCCGGTGGCGGGGCTGTCGCGCTGCGAGCCTTTGGATTCTTTGCAAGCGGCGTCAGCTCCTCCAGCTTTTTGAGCGCCTGCTCCATCGTCAGCTTTTCCACCTTTTGCCAGTGGGCGAGCAGTTTGTCGCCTATTCTGGTATTTCGGATAATAGTGTCAATGACCATCTTGGCGTTCTGGTCTGCCTTTTGGCGGTAATTCTTGATCCAGTACGGGTCGCCAAAGTATTCCAGCTGCCTTATCTGGTAAATGAGATCGACGACCTCGCCGGTCACGATTTCAACCGTGACGTTTAGGTCTGCAGATAGGTCTTCGCCGGTGATCGGGTCGTTGCCCTTTTCAGTCCACTTGTAGGTGATGTAGATCCTGTCGGCGTGGGTGTCCATCTTGAAGCCGGAACTGCGGAGGTCGTTCATTATGCTCGATATGTCGGACTTTTCCGTGATCTCGATCGGGATCCTGTATATGCCCAGCTTGTTGCCGTGCAGCGGGTAAACTCCCCTCTTTGCAACTTCAGATAGCATCGTCCAGACTCTGTCTTTCAGTAAGGCAGACATCGAATAACCTAAAATTTACATGTCCTAAAAGCATTACGGTCTACTTCATTAGCGAAGTACCATATATAGAGGCCGAAAACCCCAGGTAACAATCTATTCTAGCAGAGGTTTTATCGAAGAGAACGCCAATTCTAATTCAGAAGATTACTACATTGCCTGCCCTGTCGTTGTGGCTGTTGTGCCTCCTACGTGAGCCTCTCGATTATGCATCATAAGGTCTTCAAGCGTCTTGAACATTCGGCCACATACTCTGCATTCATGGCGTGGTTCGGCTTGACTTGCGCCCATAAGTTATTTCTGCGTAACATAGTATATAGATGTGCAGGCATCGCATAAAAGACAGAAGCCATCGCAGCAGCTAGCCTGTACAAGGCAGATAACATTGTCAATTAACTAGGTTAAGCAATCCGTTTTATTAACAAGCCATCATGATACACCATGTCTTCAGAATTAGCAGAAGACATATCGGAATTACAGCAATTGCGCATACGATACGATAGGTTACAAGAAGACTATCAAAGAATCCTTCCAAAGGTTGTGACCCAGATCTTGTTGACGACTTGCTTTCGCACCTACATGAAGATCCAGATACTGAACCAATGTATATACAGTTGAGGTCTTTACAAGAGACGGGATAGACGCTGAAGTTGCCAGATAGTACATTTTTGACAAAACAGGCATGATGCCAACCATATACAACCAAGGCACTCATTTTGTTACAGATCAAAAGCTCACACTTGAGAAGCTCAAAGAAATATCAGATAGTGACGATGTGTTAGAAGTAACAGGGGAATACACAGGTAGTTGGGCATCCAATGGTCCGACACATGAACGTCATTTGATTGAATAAAGTATTCTTCCGCCACCGATTTTTTGCTAACCTCTTAAAAGATTCCTAATGCAAATTGTGTGTACAATAGACTCTGGAAATATAACCAACAATAAGATGCCGCATTTGAAAAAATAAAACCAGATCTCACTCTAACCTTGAAGTGACTCTGTTGCTCTTTGTTGTTCTTCTTCTTGTTCTTCCCTGCGATAAGAGTTCATAACAAGACCAGAAAAAGACTAGAAATGCTGCAACCGTGGTTGAGATAGTTAGTTGCATTTGTGGCAAGCGTAGCACAAATCCAATGACAAATGTTATCGCCGCACCAATAGCGCTAAGTGGAATCCAGTTTGTTAATGCAAGTCGTGTTCTATCCATATCCCGATGTCTCGCCTCTACCATAACACAAGCCAACAATCATACTTAAGCCAAGTGTAACCTTGTTAATCTTAGAACAAAATAGCTATACCTTACCCTTGCCACACATTTGCAGAAATCTATGTCCGCTTTTAGTAGTCTTGAAAAGTTCTTCCTCTACATCATAATCCAAAAGGCCATTATCTACCAACAGGGAGAGATATTCCTTTAGCTGTACGTGTGAAAGAAATGTTCGCCTCTAATATATTAGTTCTCGTAGCTCTGCCATTTGCTGCCTTTAAAATCCGAAAAACAATATCAATTCTCCTCCAAGGTCCTGTGTTGATAGACAACGACGATTACATGATCACAGTCTCAATAGTTGCTATAGACGACATGAATCAACCATTGCCGCCCTCTGACAACTTTTTGCTGCCCTCTGCCAACGCCACTTCCAACATTTTGGTGCCTTTCAACGGTGGAGAAGACACAATAACCACACAGTAGCAACCAACAACAAACGCGACTAATAATGCTACTACTGCCCAACAAAAACCGATCATGATGGAAGTTATAAGCACTCAAGGCACCTTCACTGCAAATGTAGAGTGGATACCGGCTGACATTGGACAGCCAAACAATTTCTCCTTCAATTTCAGGGACGGCGACGGGCAGCCTGTTACGCCGGCATATGACGTTGAGCTGTTGCGGGATAACCAGATGGTGCCTGGTACCCTCCGGGAATCACAAACGTCGCTTGAGCAAGAGTACACATTCAACGAAGCGGGCAACTATACCTTGAGAATCCACAACGTACAAACCAAACATCCTGGCGATGTAATAAACATCCCCTTACAAGTTCCTCCAGAATAGACCACAGATTAACTTACATGGAGACCTGAAGTAATGGAATTATTACCTCAACAACTTTACACTCACATTATATATGATGTGTATGACCTTCGTTCAATTCTTCTTATCTCAGGCAATTCTCATTTCTCCCTCCGTGGTGTCATCGCGCAGGTCGCCATGAGCCTCTTTTTCTAGATGATGCTTTCTGTCTTCATCTGTGGTAAATACTGCGCCGCACACAAAGCATTGGAAATCTGCGGCTGTGTGAGGAATGCCGTCGCTACTACTACTGCCGCCACCTTTCCTGAAATCATTAGATTTAGGCATATAACACATCTTCCTTTTCTATCCTTATACTTACAAAATTCTTAAATGATTTGATCAAGCCGCTGCTGTAGTGTCGGTGAGAGATGCTGCTGGCGTCATTGTTCGTCTTTCTCCTTATACTCCCAATGCAATGAGCCTCATTCCATATACCAAGGGTGCTATAGCCATCATCAAGGCCACAAGCAAGACACCAAAGAAAGGCGAGATCAAGGCTATGCCTGCGATGACTACAGTAGCGCGCCCACGCCAATATTTGCTGCTCTTAACAAGTTGGGTCTCTTCTATTTCCTATTCCGGCCAAAATGCTGGAAATGCCGCTGAATAACAAGGCTACAGCTGCTAGCGTTATTACAACTGGAGCAGCAAATATTGGAAACACTATTGTAGCAATCGCAAGAGCAATAACGAGTACCCCGATTCCTGCATGGGCTGCACGCTGGTTCCTATAGTGAAATATTCCTCCTGCAATTTGCTCAACACCGAACATAAGAAGTATTACGGAAATAACCACCATTACTGTCTCAATTGCTAGTCCCGGAAATGCTATGGCCACTAACTAGAGCGCAATAGAAACAGCACCTACGCCGATCTGCAGCACACGCATTCATACGGGAGACGACCCGACAGAGCGTGCGGTCTTCTCCATGTTAGCCCATCAAGTCGCACGCATTTAAGGGATAAGTAGGATAATTCACAATTCATTTGCCTTTCGAGTTTTTTACAGGGTTTTATTACGATCATTCCAAAAAGACCATCCTATTCACTTCAGACAGCTTGTATGAGATGTCTCCTCTGCTCAATTAATGATTGATTGTATATGGCAGAGATCTTGTTGTCAATTTTATTCCTGATAGAACCGGATTATTCGTCGTCGGGGGCAGGTTATATCTCTGATAGCCTTGTACCTTGCCTCTATTTCCTCCGCTATTTTTACGACTTGATCGAGCGTGTATTTCGACTGAGGGAAATACCACCTGATCCCAACCTTGTGCCCGATGCCGTCCATGTCGTGTATCATGCCTCTGTCGGCCTCCACCCCGTACTTTTCATCTATCACATGCTCGCGTACCTCAAGACCCCTCTTGGTCTTGTCCTCAAGCACAAGATGCGGGCTCATGTCATAGATAAAGTAGAACTGACCCTTCTTCACAAGATTGTTACCCTGCTGTTGCATTCAAAAAATAGAGGGAAGAGAAGGTCTTATTTCTCTATCGGATTCCCTATCATGTTGCCCCATTCTGTCCACGAGCCGTCGTAGTTGCGAACTGATGGGTATCCAAGCAGGTATTTCAGCACGAACCAAGTGTGTGACGAGCGTTCACCAATCCTGCAATACGCTATCACATGCTTGTCCGGGGTGACCCCCTTGCCTTCGTACAGCGCTTTCAGCTCATCGGCACTCTTGAACGTGCCGTTTGCATCGTTCACGGCCTGGGCCCACGGGATGTTCTTTGCTCCTGGTATATGGCCTCCACGCTGCGCATGCTCCATCGGATACTCTGGCGGAGCTGTTATCTCGCCCGTGAACTCTTTTGGCGATCGCACATCAACCAGCACCGTCTGCTCTGCTCTTTCAATCGCTCTTCTAACATCTGGCATGTAGGCGCGGACTCCCTCGTCTGGCGGCCTTGCCACGTATTTTGTCGGCTGTACTGTTGGCTCGTCCTTTGTGTATTCCCTCTTTTCCAGCTCCCATTTCTTGCGTCCGCCGTTCATTATCTTGAGCTTTTTGTGACCGTAGTACTGGAATACCCAGAACGCAAAGGCTGCAAACCAGTTGTTAAAGTCGCCATACAGTACCAGCTCGGTGTCTGGCGTTGCGCCGACTCTGCTCATCAGTGCCTCGAATTGCTGCTTGTTGATGATGTCGCGCCTGACAGGGTCGTTTATGTCGCGCTTCCACCATACAAGGTGCGCGCCGGGCACGTGCCCCTGCCTGTATGCATTTTCAGGATCATAGTCGACTTCCAAAATTCTGATGCTTCCATTCTTTAGGTTGCTTGCAACCCAATCGGTCTCGCAAAGGACCTCAGGGTGAGCGTATCCACTAGTCATACCAGCCCGCTACTTTAATCTCATACTTAAGAGCTTTGCCAAATGACGATTATTATTGCTGAATGCCAGCAAAGGGCAGGCAGAGAACCTTTCCTGCTGTCACGGTGCCAGCGGCTAAGCATCTCACAGATTGCTATAGAACTGGAGATATTATTCCAGTCTCTGGAATAGCATTATTGAAGAAAATGCAAGGATGTATTACCGCAATAATGCCAGCCAGAAGCACGATTTCTTTGATCTTCTTGCTGGCAGAATCAAGGACCATCTTGGACGTGCTGCCAAGCATCTTTTGCATCTTTTCTTGGAATAGCGAAGGGTTCGATAGGATTGCCTCTTCATTGATCTTGTAAACTGTTTTCATTGTTTGCATGATCAATCTTCCACTATCCTTGCCCATCACGTCCTCAATCCCGTCCACAATAGCGTCGAGCATGATGGATGAATCGATCCTCCTAGATTCTATCCCTGCTGGGACAGGAATAACATTACAATGGTGCGCATTGGTTATGGAAGCAAGCTAATCAAATTGCATCTTGTCTAACGATTCCTGCGAATAGCAGCAAATTACCTGAACCGACCCTATTTTTTTGACTGTCTCTAAAATTGCCTGCTCGTAAGCGACAAGGTTGTTCTGGGTATCTCTGTCCGAGAACGCCGTAATCCCTCCAGATATTATCACGATATTTTTGAACTTTTTCTTTCTGAACTCCTTGATAATAGCCATTCATTTACCCAGCATTGTCGCAGTGTTGCCGACAAGGTCCGACGAATATATCTCACGGACATCCATAATTTTTAACGCTCCCGTCCGTATGTAATCTTCCACGTCTCCAATCAATCCCGACTGCCTTATCTTTGAGTACATGCGGTTAACGAGCTGATTCCTTGGAATGCGGATGCCTCCTCTACCACCACTTCCTCCTACTGCATAGACAACAGCGTTACCTTCTGAAAGAAACTTGCCTACCATAGTGTAAAGGTTGTCAGAGCTATCTCTCACTTTCAGGATGCATATAGAATGAAGGCAGTCCAATGTCGTTGTACGTCAATTAGAAATTAAAAGGTTGTAAATCATAATTTCCCATTTTTATGATGATCATTCAAATAGTATTTTGTTTTCTTGGCATTGGAGACTTATTAAAAATCTTTAAGGGTAGCATCAAGCATGAACCACTGTAATTTATGCTCTGAAATCTTGCATTTTGATGATCATATAAGATTTGCAGACATCTAACCTAGATGAAGGATCTTTGCAACGGCATACAAGGAAGGCGTGAGGCCATTGCTGACAAGGGAAGAATCAGAGCTGTCCATAATGCAAGCGCTGATAAGAATGAGTACAAGGAGGACCCTTGAAGCCAAGCTGGGGCGGACGCTTTATTCCACCACTGTCTATGAAAACGTGAAAAGAGTCACGATATCATTATTATTTGCAAATGGAGGAGAGAACGACGCGACTACATATCTTATGGTCTCTTTTGAAAAAGATGCCAACCATGAAGAGATTATTACTACAAAGATACTTCCATTTCTAAGAAATGCCGGCAGGCAACAGGGACAATAACAATAATTCTATATCATCATTAAGTTGCTGGCGTTAGCAGCCAGACACAGCAATGCGGCAAAAATAAAAACATGGACAGCGCATTATTGCAAGTGGCAATACTGGATGATTTGAAATCCATTATTGAAAAAGAAATCCACGACCTCAAAGTCAATCTGGAAAGCAACCATTACCAAAAAGGCGAAATGAGTGAGCGGTTGATGTCAAGGATTGCAGACAGGAACGATATGATCAGGATCAACACGTTGCACTGGGTCTTGGACGTTATTGAAAAGCTGGAACAAAAGCGTTGATGAGATCACAGGCGCACATATACGGTTCCGCCGTGCTCCTTTATTTCGTACAGAACCAAGTCGCCGGACTTTCTCCATTCAGGGTTCTGTTCTACCCATGTCTCCTCCTTTTTCCATGACTTCATGTTTTCCAGCTTGCCGGTGAAGACGTTGTACTCGTACCCATGCATGTAGCAGACGATGTTGTCGTCTTTGAATTCCCCTTTTGAAAGCGATGCTCCCCTGTGCGGGCACGAATTGTTGCATGCAAAGAGCTTGCCGTTTCGCCTTCCGACCAGCACGTCAGTGCTGTCTACTCTGAATACCCGCATCGAATCGTCTTTCAGTTCATCGCTCCTGCAGACTGGTCGGTAGTAGCCATCGTTCACGAACTAAAAAGGAGACTGAAGATATAAAAATCAAATTCCCTTTTTTAGAGGTGAATTAGGCTCCCCTGTGCGCCTGTGTGCGGCGACTGGCCAGCAAACTTTCTCCTAAAGTGTCCAGATGGCCTCTTTGACAAAAGTTCTATAAACCATGCTTCATGCTCGACCTCTTCTTGCATTATCCTCTGGGCAATATCGTATGTCCTTGGGTCCTTGCCTGCTGTCATGTCACATACTTCGCCCCATGAGCGGATGGCACACTGCTCTGCTGCCAAGAGCACTTTTAATATTGAATTGATGTCCTCCCAGTTTTCTGGCAGGTATGCATCTGGGCACCCTGCCTGGTCAGCAAACTTCCTTATATCGCGTGGAAGTGCGCCTCCAAGCTCGTACAGGCGTGGGACCATAGCTTCAAAGTGGTTCCTGTCCTCTATCCTGGCATCTTCCACTATTTCTTTTATGCCCTCACCTTCAAGCCCAGTGCAGTGCATCCTCAAGATGGTATAGTAGTAATAGGTCGTGAACTCTGCACCAACTCCTGCAGTAATCAGCTTGATCAGCTTGTCAACGTCAACACCGTTCTTCCTGATGACTTCAAGCGCCACGATGTTTGGTACGTCACCCTTGGTTGTAGGTTTAGACATACTACTAACAGCCTTGAAATATCGGATAAAAGAGTTTCCGAATTTCCTCCCGGTTGTTTGTAATGAAAAGACATACTCGGTAGCAATGTAAAATTCTCTGCAACTCTTAATATCGTTACAGGTGTCGGTAACAGCAGTGCAAAATCGATCGGTCATCAGCAGGCGCAGATATGTTGCTGCAAAAGAGCAGCAGCTGTTGACGCTGGGCGACATCGCTCCTTCTTGGGACGAGCGGCTAAAGCAACTGCCAGTCAGCAAATGGTCGCTCAAATGGCTGAAATGGTATTTTGACATTGCCTCGCGTGAGACCTGCATCGTTGGAGAGGCTTTTGGGCAATCATCGGCATACTGGAACGAGTGTGCAGAATGCAGGACATTTAGCAGGCAGTTTCCCAGGCACTACAAAGCCCTCTCTTACAAGGAACTAGAACGCGACGTCCAGCGCTTTGTTGGTCACTGGAACGAGAAGCACAGGGACGTCGAGAATAATAGGCGCTGCCTCAGGTGGTTTGACAGCTTTGTGAGGTCCGATGGCTACATACGCACCCTGCAATAAAACCCATTTATTTTTTGATGCTGATGATGTGCATAGATCCGATTTGCGCAGGCCGGTTCCCATTGTCGATTACAATTCACCTGATTCGCAAAAGGCTATCGAGATCCTCCGCGGCAAGAGCATTGAATTTGTAGAGTATGACATTAGCAAGTTTGAGACGAGCTGCTGCGGCGAACTGTCCATTACTATCGCGCCTTCCGTGTTTGCTCCAGAAGGCTTTTTCAAAGGGCTTGAATGGGTCGTGCAATATGCATCTTCTGAAAGAAAAGGCGATCTGCCGCTTGAAGAGTCGGAAAGCGTCTACTGGTAGAAATATGCAGCCTGCCCAAGACCAAAGGCATTTAAGAACTGGCTTGCACTATAGCGGTGCGGTCAAATGGTGTCAAATATCCGCAGAGCAGCCATAATAACAAAGATGGACAGCAGCGAAGCAAGCGCTGCAGCTAGCAAGGTCGCCAGGCTGCTCGGCGAGTCCAAGGTCAAGGTCTACAGCGTGCTCCCGCTGGAAGTCACCGGCGCGGCGCCTGTCAGCCAAGAAAAGCTGAAAGATACGGAACTTGACCTTGTGTTTGCTATAGGCGGCGACGGGACCACACTCAGAGCCTTTCGTACAATACCTAGCAAGGTCCCCCTCTTTAGCATAAACAGTGGCGGCCATAGGGGCATACTGTCTGAAATCGGCGCTGATTCCATCGAGCAGGCCGTCCACGCCATACTTGGTGGCAAGTACTTTTACGATTCGCGCACAAGGATACAGGCGACTATCAATGGCAAGGTCCTGCCGCCTGCCCTAAACGACATACTGATTACAAGGGTAAGCCTGACAAGGACGCCTCTGGTCTCGATTAAGTTAATGGGTGACGAAATAAAGCAGAGGATGGACGGCATTGTGGTTTCTACTCCCACTGGCTCGACAGGCCACTCGTTCTCGATCGGCGGCCCGGTGCTCCACGAAGGCATGAGCTGCCTCATCCTGAGCCCAATTGCGTCTGTCAACAGGATGCCGCAGCTGGTGATCCCAGTGGAGGACATTGTCGTCCAGAGCACCTACGAATCACACATCATAATAGACGGGCAGGAGACATTCAGGGTCGATGCCGACAAGCCAATCAAGATATTCCGGTTCCCTGACGACGCGACGTTTTTGCGCCTCCAGAAAAAAGGAATGAGGCAGCTGGCCAAGCTTGGATTCTCAAAATTCGAGTTCTAGGTATGCCCTCGACGCAAGCGCGTTCTATGCAGGCACACCATTCCTATCCTCTGCTGTCAGTTACTACTGCACAACTCAGGCAATCCTTGACGAGGTAAAACATATCAAAAAGTCGCACGGTGCTATCGAGGCACTCTCTGCCGCCGGCAATTTGGAGATAATAGACCCTGGCAAGAGCAGCATTGAAAAGGTCAAGGCTGCGGCAAAGAAAACCGGCGACTATAGAAAACTTTCGCAGGCAGACGTTTCGATAATCGCCCTTGCGCTCCAGCTGGAAACAACACTCCTGACGGACGACTATGCAGTCGCAAACGTAGCTTCGGCGCTGAAAATCCCTGTCAAGTCCAGCTCTGGCAAGGGCATAAAGGAGACCAGAAAGTGGATATCCTACTGCAGCGCATGCGGCAGGGCGTTTGGGCCAGAGGCAAAAGAATGCCCGCTATGCGGCAACAAGCTGCGTCGGAAATACAGGGTCACTTCTTAGTTTTCGCTGTCCTGCTCAAAGAGCGTCCTTTGCACTATCTGCTTGACATTATTGGGAGAGTCGAGGACTTTGCGTACGCGCTCTGCCCTTGCAAGCCCAAAGCCTGGTATGGTTGCAAGCTCGGCCACGGAAGCGTTGAGGGCCCTCTTGGGCGTGTGGAACTTTTCAAGCATCCTTGCCGCAAGCTTCTCCCCTACTCCCGGCACTGACGAGAGCACTGACAGCTGTTGTATGTAAACAGGATTTTCTTTCTTGATCTTTCTGAGCAACGGTCTGGTGGCCTTGCCCTCCTGGAGGCTCTTGTTTACAAGCGTCACGAGCAGCTGCGCGGTCTGGTCTGCAGAAGGCGTGTGTATTATGGGGATTCGGAACTCTGTCGCGACAGTCGCAAGCGCGTCGTAGGCAAGCGGCATGCGCTCTGCAAGTTTCTTTACATCCATATCCTCTGCGTCTTCAGGGATTTCTGTAAGCTCGGCAATGTTGCCCTGCACCACTAATAACGGCTTTTGGTAATGCTTGACAAGGTCGGAGCACTGCACAAAGAGCCTGCCGTCATAGATCGAGCTTATCAGGTCGCGGACTGTTTTCCGCTCGACGGCTGTTTCTGGCGAAACGATATAGTCGCCTACCTTTAGTTGCGCAAAGTCAATAACCGCGCCGGCGTTCTTTAGTAGTTCAGGGATGCCGCTGTTCTTCTCCCTCTCGTCAACAACTATTCGGGTGGCAGGCACAACAGAAATCGTGGCCCGCTACCCTATAATTTTTATTCAGCCTTTGGTTTTGGACCTGCACCGGCAGATGGACCGGGTGCACCACCCTGCATGCCGCGTATCATTTCGTTTATCTTGTTCTCGACTTCCTTCAGGTTTTCCTTTACCCTTGCCTCCTGCTTGCCAAGAACCATCACGCGGGTATTTGACAGCTCCTTCTTTTCTTCCAGTTCCTTGATGACATCCTCTTTCTTTGCCTTGACAAGCACTGAGCCGGCGTTCTTGTATACAGCATCGTCAGGGCCTGCCTTTTTCAGCTCTTCAAGGGCCCTGTCGGTCTCTACCGTTTCAACCTCCAGCTGCTGCTTTTGCATCATTATTGCCTGCAGGTTCTGCTGGAGCTGCTGTAATCGCGATACCTGTTCTCTCAGCCACGGAGGAAGTTCCTGTTCGCTCATAAACTCTGCAGTTATTCGTATGACAGACTATAAAATCATAGCGTTGGCAAAAAAGTGCCAGCGAACCTCTGACAGTCCATATGCTATGCTACACTACCGCATTATTATACGCCCCGCTTCTTCTTCCTCCCTTCTTCTATTGAACTTGGCCCAGCAAAGGTATGGACATGCACTCAAACCTGGGCAAATCCATGCCAAAATTACACCTTATTTCGGCATACCTCTCCTCTGATCGTTCAGCTGCCTCGATCCCTTTCTGAATCTCGTCTGCGATTCTCTGGCGGATCTCTTCACTGCTCGCAAATTGGTTAGGAAGGGTCGTCGTCGTTGTCGTCTGCGTGCTGTTGTTGCTGCTGGCTGTTGTTTCTTGCGCCATGACATAGCCTGCAGTAGACGAAGCGTTAAAGTCATCCTGTATGGTTGATGTGATCAAGTTGTTGTTTCCGCTGATGTCGTCAATGAGTCCAGTTATCACGTACACGGTATCAAAACTGCCGATTTGGGCGGAGCCTTCAGAGATCGCGTATGAACTTGTCGCATCCTTGGTTATCTGGATGTGTATTGCAAGCGAAGTCGTATTGTTTTCCTGAGTGGTACTAGTAGTTGTTGTCGTTGTCTGTGCCAGCGCGGACTGCGCAAAAATAGTAGCAGCTCCAATAGCCGCCAGCACGTCAGCAGCCGCTGCCAGACTGGCAGTTACGAACAACACTACAAGAGTTATTATCGGTTTATTCATGAGCAACGGAAAAAGACCAAGATTATGCAGGTTCCGCCAGATGCTGCGTCTAACACATTCTACGATTTTGTTATAGTGGTAGATTCATTAATTATTACTAGCTGCTGTCACTATGCACTTGTAGGAGGCATCTGCCAACCGGATGTACGAGTTGATGCTTGCGCGGAGCGACGCAATGTCTGGTGTCTCAATATCGAAAATAATGTCTGAGTTTTTCAGAGAAATTGCTGCCCTGCCCTCTGTCTTGGGCAGACGCTTGAGGTCGGGGGCAAGTGCGTCATGAATAGAAGCTGCGACGCGGCTTGACTTTGCAGAAACCCTGATCTTAGCTCTGTAGCTTTTCAAGGTCGATGTCGTACGCCCCTGACGCGATCTTAAAGTTGCACTTGGGGCACTGCCAGATGCCTACCGCCAGCCGGCCGAACCTGAGCGAGCCGCATGACGGGCATCTACGCTTTTTGTGGAGCGTGCGGTGGACCTTACCGTAGCGCTTGCGCACGGTTGCCCCGAACTTTATCCCAAGACCCTTCAGGTTTGTCGAGCCTTTCTTAACCATTATTCTTTGCCAGCTCCTTTAGTCTTGCCCGTACTTCCTCTCCTTTAATTCTTGCTGTCTCTGCTGCCTTCTTTAGCTGGTCGACTGTGAATGCACCAGTGTGCCCCTTCTGGATCGCACAAAAGCCTTCGTCGTTGGTAGTTATCGTTATCCTTGCGTCCATGCAGCCCTCTTCTTCCGCCGTGGGGTCTATCACCACATAGTCGCCGATCCTTGCCGCGGTTATCGAAACCGGTATGGTAGTCACCGGCATCGGCCTCGTCTGGCCCGTGTCGACCACCTTATCGTCCTTCATTTCAAGTATCGGCAGTTTGGCAGTCAGGAGCGATGCCACGACAGCATATGATGTCGCGTCGAACAGGTTCCCGTCAGCGTTTATCACACTACAGTCTACGAATATCGTGTAGACAATCTTACCTGGCACTAGCACCAGCTGGTCAAGGTCTATCATTTCTGATTCTCTGACACCCCTGTCGACTACTCTTGCCAGCTCGACCACCTCTTCATCTGGCGGTCCCGGCTCGATGTATGGAGACGCGGTCGGCAGCACTTCGGCTGTCACAATGAGAGCGCCTTTTTCTTCGAGCCCTTCAAACGGCTCGCCTGTCTCTACCTTGATGCCTGCAATAACTTCCGAGTCGCCAAGCTTAACCCTTGCAGAGCCGTTGGCCTTCTTTATCACATCAACCTCGATTTCAAGCGGCCTCTGCTCGTTAAAGTCCCTGCCATCAAGCCTCTTGCCACGGGCAAGCGAGTCCCACATCTGCTGCCTGCGCAGGTGTTCTACTATTATCGTAGATCTCCTTGACGAGCTCATTATTGTGCTTCCTCCTTTAGCTCAGTTTCATTGCCAAAATACTTTTGCATCAACGCCTGTTTTTGGATTTCATAGACCATCTTGCAGCCGCCAATCGCCTTGTCGAGGCATTCGTTGAACTGATCTGGCGTCAGCTTGCCGTCCAGCTGCAAAAGGGTGATCTGCTCTAGGCGCGGCATGTATGCAACGGGCATATCTGCGCTGCCCTCCTTATCTTCCGTGTCGTTGATATCAAGCACTATCTTATCGTCGACCTTGCCTGCGGCGCACGCGGCCACAAGGTCGCGCATATTAATGCCGGCATCTGCCAGGGCCACCGCTGCCGCTGTAATGCCTGCGCAGCGCGATCCCCCGTCAGACTGGAGCACTTCGACAAAGACATCGATTGCGGCCCTTGGGTAGTCCTCCAGCATCAGTGCAGGCTCGAGTGCCTCGCGCATGACCTTTGAAATCTCTACCTCCCTCCTCGAGGGGGCGGGGTTCTTGCGTGTGTCTGTCGAGAACGGCGACATGTGGTACCTGCAGCGGAGCACGCACCTATCGGACTGCGCCATGTGCTTTGGATGCACTTCGCGTGGGCCATACACGGCCGCCAGTATCTTGTTCTTTCCAAATTCAATGAACGCCGAGCCGTCGGCATTTTTCACGGTGCCGACAGTTATCTTTACTTCACGGAGCTCGTCAATGCCCCGCCCGTCAGTTCTTTTTCCATTTTCGTCTATCAAATTTCTTGTTTGAGTCATTATTTTTCACCTTCAACCTCCAATTCTTCTTCCACCTCGTCTATAGTGGATTCGATCTGTTCCGGCTGGGAAGCGCCGCCGACCGGAGAGCGCAATGATGTTTCCTGCTGTTGTTGTGGCGGAGTGTCCGGCACATTCAGGAGCACCTTGATGCGCTGCGTCAGGTTTGCCGTGTGCGCTTCCTCTTCTACCATCTTGATCGCCCTGACTGCCAGTTTTATTCCTTCCGGAGTTCTGCCAGTCACGACTACTATACCGTTCTGCCCTATCAGCACTCGCGTCTGGGTAGCCTGCTCTATCGTCTGGATCATAGAGCCGCGCTTGCCTATCAGGCGCGGAACTCGCGTTGCAGATATCTTTAGCACTTCGCCCCGCGGGATCTTGCCAAGATCGCGATCTTGCACAGTGAGCATCGGGTCGCGTGTCCTGTCAAAAGCCATGATGCGGGCAGTTATCATGTCCCCTATCGCAAAGTGCCTGCTCATGTCATCCCTTGCCGGCGAAAAGTCCCTCCCAAACACGTCCTGCGCCGGCAGATGCGCCGAGAAGCACGAGTTGATGTCCACCTCCCACGACAGCGACGAGTGATCGATAACCTTGCCGATCACCAAGTCATTGACCCGTGGAATATAGACACCTGATAGTGGAATGACCTTGACTCCATCCCGCCCTGTCTCTGCAATTCCAATTCTCGTTGCAATGAGAGCGTTGCCAGCTTTAATCACATTCATTAGCGGCCTAAAATTTCCCTCGGCAATCTTGTCTCCGGGTATGACATACCTTCTCCTCACATCGTGCATACCTCAAAGACTCACCACCGGGGCAACAAGCCCTTCTGAAAATATATCATCGTTTTTCATTTTTCTCTTCTCTCTCCTTTTGGGTTAGTTATAGCTGACTTATATTTTAAGTGTAGATATATGATACCGCTATCTAGCCTAGCCTTCCTTTACCTGAGCCGAGCCCTTTGTGACCGAGCCCAACCTGTCGAGGAACTGTCCCTTGAGGCTGGCGTTCATTTCAAGCACCGCTCTGAGCGAGCCGTCAGATAGCCACTCTTCGCTCCTGAGGTCGCCTGTTGACTTTAACACGCTGTATGACTGGGCAGCAAACTGGGGCGGCACAGTGACTGTCAGTTTTGCAGTCTCTGACTTGAGCGGCAGTATCTTGCGTAGTGCGTCCACGACCGTCTTGGCCTGATCGTCTGCCTTTTTGAACGGGTCGATAATCACCCTTGCCTCGTCCATCGCCGCCTCTATCCTAATGATGGGGTGTGGCAGGTGCGTCTTGGGGTCCACAAAGCTCTTGTTGATGAACTGGACGATCTGCTTTTTCTTTTCCTCCACCATCTTTCTACGCTGGTCAGTCGTAAGGTTAAGCTCGCCCCTTGCAAGTATCTGCTTGGCCACTTCTGCCGCGTCGGTTGTCTTGAAGTGTTTCATCATTTTTTCGCTAGACGCCCTTGAGCCCTTGTTTGCGTCAGAGTAGATCTCATCTGACACAAGCACGCTTGAAATGTCTGCCCTCTTGCCCAGCTTGTATTCCAGAGCGGGGTCGGGCTTGACCAATAGCTCGAACTTGTCGCCGTCCAGAGTGAGGCGGGCGACTGTAAACTTGTCCGTCATTTTATTATTGACCGGATCATTTCCGGAGTATATATGCGTGTCAAGCTAGACTGCAAAAATTTGCAACTTTCGGTAGATTTTTAAGGACGTTTTGGCCTGCTTTCACAAGTATTGGCTTCTCCGTCCGTTGAAGTTGTTGAGAAATCCGATGAGAGGATCGTTGTCAGGTTTAACAATATTCCAAGGCAGTATGTAAATTCGCTCCGCAGGCTGGCGATAAGCGAAGTCCCCACACTGGCTATTGACGACGTTGTAATACTTGAAAACTCGTCCGTTATGCACGATGAGGCAGTGGCCCACAGGCTTGGGCTCATCCCCCTCCGCACCGACCCCGGCAGGTTCGTCATGCCACACGAATGCGACTGCAAGAGCACTCTTGGTTGCAGCAAGTGCAGGGTGCTCCTTGTGCTCGACGCGGAGGCAAGCGAAAAGACGCTTGTAGTGACATCTGGCGAGCTGGTGTCTGAGGACGAGATGGTCAAGCCGGTAAGCAAGGACATCCCGATAATCGTTCTGGCACCAAACCAGAAACTAAAGTTCGAAGCGTATGCAAGGCTTGGCACAGGCAAGGACCATGCCAAATGGCAGCCGACCTCGGCAGCGATCGTCAAGGACGGCAAGGACGAAAGCGAGATAATTCTGGTGATAGAGTCGAATGGCGCGCTGACGGCAGAAGAGATACTGACCGGCGCGGCAGAGCGGCTTGCGGCAAAGGTCAAGAACTTTAAGCAGGTGGTATCGTCGCTCAAGGTACCAAAGAATGCCTAGGTACATTTATTTGGGGAGCTTTTATTACGAGTTGACATAACACATATGATGTTTGCCAATACAATGGTCGATAACACTATCTGGACTCTTCGCTCCGCCTTCAAGAAAAACAAGGCGCCGATCTGGCGGGCTCTGGAGGAGGAGCTCGCAGGCCCAAGGGCGAATAGGCGCGAGATAAACGTAAGAAGGCTCGCCGAGATCACCAAGGCCGGCGAGGTGGTAGTAATTCCCGGCAAGATTCTGGGAACTGGCAGCCTAGGTCACAAGCTGACGGTTTGCGCTTTTTCAATATCTGAAACTGCCGCCAAGAAAGTAGTCGAATCAGGCGGCAAGGTCGTGACGTTTGAAGATCTGATAAAGAAGCATCCAGACGGAAAGGGAGTGCGTATAATTGGCTGAGCAAAAAACAGTGCAAAAGCAACAAAAAACAGCAGTAGTCGTCGACGCGACAAACTGCATAGCAGGCAGGATGTGTTCGCACGTTTCAAAGCTGTTGCTTCAGGGCAACAGGGTCGTGATCGTAAACGCAGAAAAGGCGATGCTATCAGGCAACCACTACAAGACCATCGAGCTTTACAAGGAGCATCTGGAGATCAACTCGGTCACGAACCCGATTCACGGCCCGTTTCACCCAAGGAGGCCCGATACGATCCTATCCAAGATGGTGAGAGGGATGGTGCCCAAGAGAAAGTCAAGTGGCATGACTGCGTTCAAGCGCCTGAGGGTATATATCGGGGTGCCTGAAGAAATGAAAGGTGCCAAGATGGAGTCATTTTCTGATTCCAAGATCACAAAGCCCGAGTCGTACTATATTTCGATTGGCGAAATTGCCAAGCAGATAGGGTGGAAGGGAGAGCAATAATAATGACAAACAAGGTAGAGCTCTATCCGGGGCAGCGCAAATCAAGCAGGGCAGTTGCCACGATTGCAAAAGGCTCCGGCAAGGTAAGGATAAACAACACCCCGGCTGAATTGATAACTCCCGATATTGCAAAGGAGATGGTGCTGACTCCGCTCACGCTTGTAGGCGACTACCGCAACAAGGTCGACATTGACGTGCAGGTGCACGGCGGCGGCTTTATGGGCAGGGCGTTTGCAAGTGCGGTCGCGATCTCTAGGGCGCTGACAGGCCAAGAGAAGGGCGGCAAAGACCCGAAGGAGCACCCGTTCACAAAGAGCGTGCGCGAAGAGATAAGGAAAAAGATAACCGAGTACGACAGGCACCTCTTGTCAGGCGACAGCAGGCAGACAGAATCCAAGAAATTCGGCGGCCCCGGTGCTAGGCGTAGAAAGCAAAAGTCGTACCGTTAAGCAAGCGGGCCTCTAGAAGAATGTACTGTAGTAGTACGTCACCTTATTTTTATAAAAATCTCTATTGCTCTGCCTTGTTTGAAATACAGAAGCAGGGCGGATATCTGCACCGAGATCCTAAAAATTGCAGATAGGGGCACTTCAAAGACAAAGATAATGTACGGCGCATATCTCTCCTTCACGCAACTCAGGGAGTATCTAAAGTTGCTCCTTGACAACGGGATGCTATCCTTTGACGAAAAGACCATGCAGTACAGGACTACCGAGACGGGACACAACTTTATCAAAATGTATGAACGCATAGACCAGATGTTTGACAGAAAGCAGCAGACGGGTTCCGAAAAAGGCTAAGCCTTGCCGTCCTGCGTCGTGTACACCCTGTAGAGCTTGCCAGTCTGCCTGTCGGTGTACTTCCACTCGTCAGGGTTGAGCTTCATTTCCTTGAACTTCGCCTTTATCGAGGGATGAAGCATCTTGTAGACATCTTCGCCGATCGAGATCCTGTTCGGGCCTGTCAGCAAGGTTATCTTGGCCGCGATGTTCATACAGTAGCCAAGTATGTCTATCAGCGAGCTCCGGTCGTGTCCATACTGCACGATCACGTTTTCGCCTTCGTCCATTCCTATCTTGACGTTCAATTCGGGATAGTCGTACTGGTTCAGGATCGGATTGATGCCATTCTTTACCACCGCCATCATCGACTTGGCGCACTGGACAGCTCTGTCGCACGCAAGCAGCTTGTTATAGCTTGCAGGGAAAAATGCAATGACCGCATCGCCCACGTATTTGAGCACGTAGCCTTCGTGGCTGTCAACCACCTGCGACATCTCGTAGGTAAACGCGCGTATGATTGTCGTCAGCTTGTCGGCCGGCAGGGTCATGCTCATATTAGTCGACCCCACAAGGTCGGCGTACATTATCACAAGCGGGATCTTGCTGCTTACGTGGTTGAGCAGGTACTTTTGCCCTAGCTCCAGCGACACATCGTACTGGTAACGCCGCTTGAGCGCCTTCCAAAGCCTGTCCTGCGTCTGCGAGACAAGGGTTTCAGAATCGACTGTCTTGGGCTCTTGTGCGCTGGCTCCGCTGCTGCTCATCATCATATCGAACAACGTCTTGTTGGTCTTGTCCTGCTCTTCACCCTGCTCCTTCTTTGCCTCGGCCAAACCTGTCTCGTGCCTATGTAGTCAATTGTTGCATTTAAACATGGATATATTAGGCAGGGCTATGCCACTTCTGGCTGTGAGGGCGCCGTTCAAGGGTGAGGACTATTTTTGCAGGCGGGTAAACGCTGCCGCCCAAAAGGTGGAACAGACATATCTCGAAGCGATCGGGCCGGCGATAGCCATGCGCCAGACCAACGCTATGCTGGGCGATGGCACCGTGACGCAGGCAGACACCTTTGACCCGCAGAACGTACAGGTGTTCTACCAGCGACTGGCAAACTCACTGAAGGGCTGGGCGTTCACAGGCATCTTAAAATCGGCAAACGAGGACCTACACAGGCTTTACTGCCAGTTCACAAAGGAGGCCGGCAAGTACTATATCAGCGGCTACTTTGGCGTCCAATTCCACGTTCTGCCGTACTACAGGGTTGACAGGCGCGTCATAGAAGTACAGAAGGAGCTTGCCAAGATAGCAGATGACGCGACCTCTCTTTTCAAGGATATGACAGGGGCGGCCGATAAGGCGCTTGCGGCCGAGCTTGAAAAGCGCGGCTATGGCAACCTAGAGTTTCAAGAGCTGTTTACGAAAATATTCGATGACGAAAAGTTGGTGCAGGAGCTTGATGAAAAGGCGGCGGCCGTTGAAAAACAGTTCCCTGAGTTCGAGAAGATGGGCAAGAGAAAGACAGAGCTCTTTGCAGAGCTGAACGACCTGCTAATTGAGCTGTACCAGACATCGCCGGTTCTGATAGATTACAATAGGCTCATGCATGGAGAGGAAGGCGTCACCAATTATTTTGACATCGAGGTGATCAAGAATAAAAAGACAAGGGAAGCACACCTTGACACTCCCAAGATAAAAAAAGACTATGCAGACCTGATTGCAGGCGAGCTTGACAAGGTTGCAGACGCCCTGAAAAAGGCTAAGATCCCCTAGACCGCGTCAGAGTCTGAAAACCGACCAGTCCAGCTATGGCAACTGTAGAAGTCACAATGCTGTATAAGGCTGCAGCCGGCATGCCGGACAAATCAAGCAGGAACCCAAAAACAAGGTTTGCAACCAGAAACGAAGACCCGATGACCATGTTGTACAGCCCATAGGCAGTGCCGCGCATGTGGCTTGCGACATACTTTGGCACTACTGCCCTCTGGACAGTTTCGGCTATCCCGATGTAAAGGCCATAGACCACTGCAAGCAGGTATGCGTGAGCCGAACTTGTGGACAGGAGCATAAGCACCGTGCTTGCAAGAAAAATGCCGTAAGAGATGGATAACACCTTCTCCTTTCCAACCCTGTCTGCCAGCATCCCCGCAGGGTATCCGATCAGGGTATGTGCGGTGTTTATCACGGCATAGACCAAGACAACCATGCTATCCGCAACCCCAAGATCCGAAGCCCTTATGAGCACGAATGAAAAGTTGAACGCACCAACGCTGAACATTCCCATTATGACCAAAAGCGCGACTAACTTTTTTTCTGCCAGGACGTGTCGTATATTGCCGGCGATGGAGCGCTTGACCTCTGATGATGGCACAAACTTTTCCTTTACAAAAAATATCAGGATAACTACTGCGATTGATCCGGGAACGAGCGAAAAGTAGAACACGCCGGCGAACCCTACAAACGGAAAGAGCGCAAAGGCAACAAGCGGCCCTATTATCGCGCCCGCCTGATCCAGAGACCGATGGAGACCAAAGGCGCGGGCGACCTTTGCCTCAGGCACAGACTCACTTATCAGCGCGTCCCTTGGCGCAGTTCTTATCCCCTTGCCCACCCTGTCTGCCGATCGTACGGCAAATGCGTCTGCCCAGCCGCCTGCCAGCGCAAAGAACGGCTTGCTCGCAGCCGATAGTGAGTATCCAATTAGCACGAGTGGCTTCCTCTTTTGTACCCTGTCAGAGGTGACCCCTGACGCCATCCTGACGGTGTAGCCCAGCATTTCTGCCACGCCTTCCACGAGCCCAAGGAGCGTCCTTGAAGCGCCGAGCGGCCCTGTCAAGAACAGCGGCAGGAGCCCAAAGACCATCTCTGATGATAGGTCGGTAAAGAAGCTGACAAGCCCAAGATGCTTGACATTACTGAAGTCACTATCCTTTTTGGGTTCCAAGGATCAGCCCACCCTCGATTGGTCCATCTGTCGCCTTATAACAATAACTTCTGACAGTGCTATAAGGTCGATTGTGCTATTGATATACTGTGTCTGATGAGAAAGTAGTAAAAATAACGAAGGATGGCTCTACGGCAACCTACAGGGAGACAGCTGTAGAGAAGAGCAAAGATGGCTCTACCCACATAATGACAAATGATAATGAAAATTTGAAAACTAAAGCATTGCGTGCCGAAAACGCTGTGGCCGATCTTGTCGATTCTGCGCTGGACAAGGCGACAAAGACAATAAAAACCAAAGCAAGCGAGCTCAGTAAGTCAGGGGCACTGGAGCCGGGCTACGCGGTGGGTAGAAAGGACTCGGCAGATATAGGGCGGCTTGGCCCGATGGTGACAGACCTCGCGGCCACGTTTGAGAATACAATTACCATGATCCGGAACCACCCATATGACGAACAGGTTCGATTACTGACGGGCTACAAAAAACTGCTTGAAGAACAGATCAACGTGATTGATTCAAGAATCCACTTCATCAAAAGAGTCCGGTAGGCTTCCTAGGGATAAATATTCAATAATCATGTTGGGTCATTAAACATATGGCAAGACCATTGAAAGCGCTAGACTGGCTTGTGATCGCAGCCCTCGTCATTCTGGCTGCCATCATAATTTACATGCTGCGGCCGCTTATCGTGGTTCTTGTAATAGCAGCTGCAGCATACATCATGTACATGGGCAAAAGATTGACGCGGCTAAGTTAGTTAAAATCGTTCTAGCTGCGGCTTTTTGTTAGTTATCGCTAATCGTTTTGATGCATATACTCGTCGATGTTTAACCCTTCATGTATTTCTCCAGAAGATACGCCAAGAGAAGAGCCGCCCTTACGGCTGTGGCTCCGGTCGGCAAGGTAGACAATCCGCTGCGGCAAAGGTATCTCGATCCTGTTGGCATCAAGCTCCTTCTTTACTTGTTCCACCAGCTGCTTCCTCATGTTAAACCAAACAGAGAACGGGACCCAGCACCACACATTGATGTTGACCGCCGAGTCTCCGAGGCTGTCCACGTAGATGTCCGGCTCCGGCTCGATCAGCACAAGTGGCGTTTCTCTCAGACTCTTTCTGATCATCTCAACTACCTTTGTGGTGTCTTCTCTGTACGCAATACGCACGCTTATTTCGACCCGCCTTGCCGCTGCACCAGAAAAGTTCCGGATCTCAGAGAGGAACACATCTGAGTTTGGGAGCCTGACATACGTGCCGTCGAACATGCGGAGCCGCGAAGAAAGCGTCGTTATCTCTACCACTATGCCGGCGACATCCGGCAGCTTGCCTGTTATGAGGACTGGGTCGCCTATCTTCATTGGCTTGTCTACCTGCAGAAAGATGCCCGAGATCAGGTTTGAGAAGAGCGACTGTGTCGCAAAGCCGATGACGATGCCCGCTATCCCTCCTGCCAAGAATACACCGGATAGGTCGATGCCAGAGACGCCTAGTGCGGAGAAGAGCGCGATTGCTATTATCACATAGTAGCTTATCCTGCCGATAGTCTTGCGAGTATCTGGAGGAAGATGTGAGCCAAGGTATCTTGTTGTAACGATCCGGACGGAATGTGCTATCACAAAGCCGGCTACGATTATCACGATCGTCAGCAGAATGGTAAGCAGCTCAACAGGTATCCCAAACACATCTATGGTTCCGGGTATCCCGAACCACGAAGAGGATACTGTTGCGTTTTCTGCCGACAAACGGCCAAGTATACAATGACGTAGTATATTGGTTTTAGCAGAAAGTTTACAAATGATGGTCATAATTCTGCACCATGGAAGAGCTCTTTGGGCAGCACAGACTGCAGTCCAAAGCTACAAAGGACTACCAGCTTGTGTTTGGAGAGAACAGGATCGAGATAAGCAGTGTCGGCTCCTCGCTTTCTTACAGGCGCTACGCGGGGAACGAGCTTGCGACTGAGGCGATGATAGTTTCAAACGAGGACCCGGTGATAATTGGGGTCTTTCCAAACACGCCGCTTTTCACGCCTGCAGCTGTTGCCAAGAATGTATACCTAAAGTTCAAGACGCCCGTGGTAGTCGACCAAAGGAGCCGGGTGGTTATCTATGCAAAAATGCCAATAGAGATAGGCGTGTACCGGCAGTCAAAGGACGAGGAGATGCTCATCGACTCTTTTTCGCGGGGGCGCCAGCAATATGCACTTTATGGCTCGCCTGAAAGCGGGGTTGTGTGCCGGTACATGGAGACCGAAGTCAGCACAAACATTGACGACATCAGGCCTGCAAAATATGAGGAGGCGCTGGTGCGGATCGGAATCAAAAATGACATAGACAATGTCATCAAGGTTAGCAAGCTGATAATTCCCATGGATAGCGTTATACTGGATCATGCGCATGACGATTCCTGGCTGCCAGGAACCGTGGAGATGGATCTCAGCACGTCCTTCGGAAAGGATATCGTGCACGTGCGCCTTGCTAACACCAAGGTAAAGCGCTCCGACAAGACAAGCATCAAGGCAAAGAAAGAAGAGACGCTGGTCTTCCTTATGGACGCAGGATACTAGATTTCGTGTATAAGTTCTGACAGGTTCCTCTTTGGCTTGGCATGCAGCATCTTTTGCGGGTATCCAATGCAGAGCATGCACGATGGCACAAGGTCGGTGCCAAGCGCCTGCATCACCTTCTGCTCGTCAATCATGCCAATCCATACCGAGCTCAGGCCCAGCGCATGGGCCGCCAGCTGAGCGTACGCGGCCGCCAGCGTGGCATCCTGCACAGAGAACTTTTTGATAATGTGCGGCGGAAAATTCATCTTGACCCTTGACGGATCCATGCAAAACACGAGCAGCACCGGCGCGTCCACGTACGGCTGGTTGTTGGCAGCCTGTACAAGCTTTGCCTTGACGTCAGGATTCTTGACATGATAGATCTCAAACCCCTGAAAGCCGCCTGCTGTTGGAGCGGTGTCGGCCGCGGCAAATATCATTTCCAGCTTCCAGTCCTCCACCTGCCTGTCCTCAAACTTGCGCTGTGATCTGCGGTTTAGCATCACGTTAAAGAGGTTGGTCTGGAGCGCGTCGTCTATCTCTGACGGGGCCTCCTCCTTCTTTGGGTACAGGTTGGTGCTCTGTTCGCCGGCATACATCCTTGAAAAAATGTCGCTTGGGTACATCCAGTATACCATCGGGATGATCTCGCAATAAAGATTTTCTGTCCTGACAAGACTGAAATAGTGTCTTGGCCGATCATATCATGGCTGTAATCATCAATGGTTCAGACAAAAAAGATGGTCCTTGAAGTGGAGATAGAAATTGACGTCCCGGTGGATATTGTTCAGGACAAGAGCAGAATAAAGGCTGTCGAGGACGGTCTTGGTCGCAGCATTTCAAAGGGCCTCTATGATCAGGGGGTCTCGTTCTATATAAAGAAGATGAGCTCCAAGATCAAATGAGAGAGGCATAGTTGGCATTATAGGTTCATGAGAGACCACAAGCTACACTCAAGTGGTTAAATATTGCGCCTCATGCCCCGATTTTACGAACATATTCCTGATAGCTTCTATCGTGCTTCTCACGGTAGGAAGCGGATACCTTGCAAGGGCCGGGATGCACTACTCTGACGCAGCACAGGACGACGTCATCATAAGCCAAGAGTTTGCCGCATGCGGCAGCTGCCTTGACAACAACCAGAAGATAATGGACGCGTACGTCGAATCCCTGCGAGGCAAGATGCAGGAAAGCCTGCAGGACATGATCCTCAATGCTGGGATAGGGGTCGCCCTGTTTTGCATGGGGGCCGGCTTTTCAATGATCTACATAAAGTGGTACAGGAACACCGAACCTATTCTTTGACAGCCAGTGTCCTGAGCACCTTCTTTTCAAGGTCGAATATTCTGACAAGGTGGTTGTTGGTGTCGGTGATGTAGAGCAGGCTGCCGCGCACTTCTACATCGCTAGGCTCATACAATCCAAGCGTGTCACACGATGGGTCATCAATGTTGCACATTGTTTTCATCTCTGGCCTGCCTACCAGCGTCGATATCCTCTGCTCTGCAAGGTCTATGAGCCGTACAGCGTGATTGTACGTGTCTGCCACATAGATCTTGTTGCTGCTCTCGCAGGCGACCCCAAGCGGGTGCTGCAGCCTCGCTTCTTCGAGGGGCCCGTCCTTGTGGCCAAACACGAACAGCCCTTCGCCCACCGCCGTCTGGACCACCTTGCGGCCAAGGTCTATCCTCCTGACCGCAGAAACTTCGCTGTCTGCCACAAATAGGTAGTTGCCGAAAACTGCAAGGCCGCTTGGCTGCGCAAACTGGGATTCTTCAAGCGAGCCGTCGACAATGTTTTCATAGCCGCTGCCTGCAAACGGTCCTATCCTGCCTGTCTGTATATGGTAGGCCCAGATCTGGTGCAGGCCGGCCATCGCAATAAGGATAAAGCCGCTGTCGTGCGTAAGGTCCCAAGGCGAGCTCAGCTGCGTAACCTTGCCGTCCTGTGGCGACTGGATCCAGTAGCCTTGTTTGCCGTTGCCTGCGAGAGTCTTGACCATCCTTGACTGGAGATCTATCTCTCTCAGCGCGTGGTTCTCGGTATCGGCGACATAGATCTTGTCATACCCCACCCACAGTACTCCCTGCGGCCGGAAGAACCGGGCCTGCTCAAAGCTGCCGTCGCGCAGGTCTTTTGAGCCGCCTCCCACCTTGTGGATTATCTTGCCGCTGTCTGCATCGACGACAAGAATTCGATTATGGTTCGAATCGCTTATTGCAAGCATTCTGCCGTCGGGCGAAAGCGACAGCTTGCCAGGGTACGACAGCACCCGCGAATGCGCTGCCTCGGGCCGCTTTATTTCAATGGGCTCTGGCGCAAGCGTTCCCTGTTCCTTGTGCCTTTTAAGCAACACGCTGATGACATCGTCAAGGTACTCACGCTGACCCTCGCCGGATTGCTGGTATACGACGTTGCCCTTTGGATCAATTACTACAAGCGTCGGCCAGCCGCTTACGCCGTACGACTGCCAGATCTCCATGCCCCTGTCGACTATTACAGGATGGCTTATCTCGTACCGGCCAATGGCTTCTCTGATATTTTCTGCTTCTTGCTCGTTATAGAATTTTGCAGAGTGCACACCAATGACAACCACTGGCCTGCCACGATACTTTTTCTCTATCCACTCCAAGTCTGGCAGTGTGTGCATACAGTTGATGCAGCAATAGGTCCAGAAATCAAGAACTACTACATGCCCTTTCAGGTCGTCAAGCGAGAGCGGTCTGTCGGTGTTGAGCCAGACAAAGCCCTTTTGGAAATCCTTTGCCTTTGAATTAACGAGCGAGGGCCTGCGGAACATATATAGCTGGTTTATCTCCTTTACGGAATTTAAACCATTAACGCGCTATCCTCAAGATGCTTCTCCGATAACGGGTCAGAAAATTATGTAGAACGTGTTTTATGTTATGAATTCAGACTCTGCAAGGAAATGCCAGAAAAGAGTCTGTTGTCTGTTCTGTTCATTGCCGGCATGCTGGGGGCATCACTGGCGGCTCTGCCGCTAATGCAAGCCCATGTTAGCGCTTCCAAAATGACAGACAACAACATTTCTATCGAAGAGTATGACAAGATGAAAAATTGCACGACAGACCTTGACAAGCGCCCCACGTCAATAGAATACCTGACGCACTTCAACTGCGGCAGGGTGTCTACTACAGAGGACGGCCAGACGATCAGAGAGTTCACTCTCATTGTTGAGGAAAACCAGACGGTTCCGGTATCACACGAAGGTCACACTCTGAATGCATGGACTTTTAATGGCACTGTGCCGGGCCCGACCATGAGGATGACTGAGGGAGACTTGGTGAGGATAACGGTCATAAACAGTGAGGACAGCGTGCACCCACATTCGCTGCACATGCACTCGATACACGAGGCGGCTATGGACGGGGTGCAGTCAGATCCTATAGCGCCGGGCGACAGTTTCACATATGAATTTATTGCGCAGCCTTATGGTGTGTATCCATACCACTGCCACATTGACCCAATTGCAGACCACATCAATAGGGGGCTGTACGGCATACTCATCATAGACCCCAAGGAGCCGAGGCCGCAGATGACAGAGCTTGCCATGATGATGAATAGCTATGACCTTGATTACGATTTGGAAGGACCAGTGACGATACCGACAGTACAGGAGCTAGAATCGGGCAACAGGACTGAAGAGGAGGAGCGCGGCAACGAGATCTACACTGTTAATGGAAAGGCGTTTGATTACATGCACTACCCAATAGAGCTCGAGGTTGGCAAGGACTACAGGATATACGTCGTGAACATGGTAGAGTTTGACCTTGTCAACTCTTTCCATGTACATGGCGCGCTGTTCGAGTACTATCCTTCTGGGACATCAGATAAACCTGCGTTTACAAATGACATCATTGTCCTTGGCCAAGGCGACAGGGGAATAATGGAGATGTCATACAAGTACCCAGGCAAATACATGTTCCACGCGCACGTGAGCGAGTTTACCGACCTGGGCTGGATGGGGTTCTTTAACGTGACTGGCTAGATGCAAGGCATATACATAGAGAAAGGAAATAGAATAAATATCGTAGAATCTGATTTTATGGCAACATGGAATGCGCAGTCTATGATACATATGTTACAAAGAAAGATGGCAGGATAATGCACTTTGACGTCGTGGTGGAGGCAAGCACCCCGCACGAAAAGGCGATCGAATACGGCAAGCAGTACCTTGTCACCGCCGGTCAGGCTGGACAAAAGATGACGTCAGAAGAATGCCAGTTCTGCCACATACAAGAAGCGCCTCCTTTTGTAGAGAAGGCAATCAGGCAGAACGGCTACTGGATACAAAAGATGGAAGGCTGCCCTCCATAGGGGTTTTTCCTATTTTTAATTCTCAATTTGTAATTAATTGCAGATGCGAGATTCTTTTTGAAACTACTTGGCATGACAGCCGACCGGCACAAATTATAATTAAGGCATAGGACTGCTGTTGCATTGCATAGTGCAATGAACAACGACAGCGTGTGGGATCCTGACAAGAGGCAAAAGATGCCCAAGATCGAGGACATCCTCAAGGCCAGAGACCTGTTGTCAGAGACTATCAGAAAGACGCCGCTCCAGAGTACCAGGACATTCTCGGGGCTTGCCGGCACAAACCTGTTTATGAAGCTGGAATGCCTGCAGGTGACCGGTTCTTTCAAGGTGCGCGGGGCGTTTGCCAAAGTGAGCAGGTTATCGGACAAGCAGGCAGGCTATGGCGTGATTGCGGCGTCTGCAGGGAACCACGCGCAGGGGGTGGCCTACGCCGCCGCGATAAAAAAGATCCCGTGTACAATCGTCATGCCGCAGAACGCGTCGCCGGCCAAAGTGGCTGCGACTAGATCGTACGGCGCTCAGGTGGTAAGGCGCGGGGCGAACTATGACGAGGCGTGGGAGGCCACACAAGAGATTGCCAGGACAGAGGGCAGGACGATAATTCACGCTTTTGACGATCCCGATATCATCGCCGGCCAAGGAACGATAGGTCTCGAAATCCTAGAAGACCTGCAGGATGTTGATAGGATATATCTGCCGGTGGGCGGAGGCGGCCTCGCCGCAGGGGTTGCAATCGCAGTCAAGTCGAAAAAGCCAAACGTCAAGATAATCGGCGTAGAATCAAAAGCGTTTCCGGCAATGAAAGAGTCTGTTGCAAAGGGCTCGCTTCAATCTACGAAGCGCGGCTACAGCATTGCAGACGGCATTGCCGTAAAACAGCCAGGCAAGTTGACTTACGAGATCGTAAGCAAGTATGTAGACGACATTGTGCTCGTTGACGATGTGTCCATAGTCAAGACCATGTTCCTTCTGATGGAGCGCGCCAAGTTGGTAGTCGAGCCTGCCGGTGCTGCAAGCCTCGCATACCTGATCTCAAATGGCGGCCACGCAGGAGGAAGGAAGGACAAGGTAGTCACTGTCCTATCAGGGGGCAACGTCGATATGTACCTGCTTGGGCAGGTGGTGGCAAAGGGGCTGATGCAGATGGGCAGGATGCTCAAGATCTTTATCCTGCTCCCAGACAAGCCCGGCGCGCTCAAGGGCGTCGTGGACAGCATCGCAGAACTTAGCATCAACATTGTCGAGGTCGAGCACGACAGGCTCAGCTCCCACATACCTGCAGGCACTGCAGGCGTCTATCTGAGTCTTGAAATGGAGGATGAAAAGCACGCGCAGCGTCTGGTAGAATTCCTGAAGCAGAAGGAAATAGAGTTCAAGGTAGTCAGCTGATTTGTCACTATGTTTACAATCTACAGAAAATAGTACCTTGTAGTAATTATACCATCATGACCTGTTAACCAGCATGGCTTTGTTGGACGATGTAGAATTTCGGATCAAGGCAGAGACGATCTATTTCTGTCAACAGTGTAAGACTAAATTCCTATTTGTGCATGATGCGGCATCTCACGCAGAGATGTTTGGTCATAAAAGGATGTCCGAGCTGCCGATGGGATGATGAAACACCCTCAGCTGACGTAATTATATTCTCTGAACCCTGCCTTGTCTGCAGTGTTGCCGCCCAGTCTGACCAGCACGAACTCTTTGTGAGCGCGGATGACAGAGTCTTTGAATGTACGCTCGTTTCTATGAAGCCTCTCGTACTCTTCCATAGAGAGTTTTTGCCTCGGGCCAATGTCTTCGTCAAGGTTCATCTTGCTCACGACTTCCTTGTACTGTGGCTGTATTATGCCACTGAATACCATCGCGCTGCTTCCGCTGCCATACGAGCCGAAGCCGATCCTCTTGCCTTCAAGATCTATTCCTTTCTTAAACTCGAATTCAAGCAGGCTTCGCAGGCCCATATACATTGACGCTGTGTAGAGGTTGCCAATAATGGCCGACGCTTCAAGAGAGCTGGCCATCTTTTTCTCGTACACCTCGTTGTAGAATGATGTCTGCATGAAGGCGCGCCTGAACTGCTCGTCTGCTTTCATGAATTCAGTATCAGCTAGGATGGACTCGATGGTTCCGCGCGGGTCCTTGGGTTGCGGCTCTTGCATCCCGATCTCTTTTATGACATGTTTCCAGCGCGGAAGGTGGCGCCACTCGTGTCTTAGCAGGTATGCAAGGGCCTTCTCGCCCATCTTCCTGTACGGAAGGTGGACTGCGAAATAGTCGATGTGATCCGTTATGGATTCGCCATCTTTGAGCTTGATAAGTCCTGTCTTGATCGCCTTTTCTTTGTAGAGATCAAAAGCTTTTCTGACAGATATCAGGTAAAGCAAGTTAGAGTAGCTGCCGTTTACAAGCGGAGTCTCTTTTCCAAACGGCCTATAAAAGTCATATTCATTCTTGATAGTCGTAGAAGGAACCTTAGGGTCATAGGCCATCAGGCGTGGGTTTTCTCGGATGAGCAGCGCCACTGCGCCGGCTCCCTGTGTGTATTCTCCGGTGGAACCCATGTCGTACTTTGCAATGTCACTTACAATTACAATTGCGGCCTTGCCATTGTTCTCTTCAGCCCTGATCCAGTTTGCGTTGTCATAGAGCGCATATGAGCCGCTCACGCAGGCAAACTTGCACTCGATGCCGCCTGCGTGCTCAAACGAGCCTTCGCCATAGATCTGCTCCAGCATTCCAATGACAAAAGAGTTCATCGCCTTTGATTCGTCCAAGGACGACTCGGTGGCGACATACACCCGCCCAATGTCTTCGGGGTGCAGATGGTTCTTCTGCATCAGCTTCAGGCATGCGTTGGCAGCCATGCAGGCAGAATCCTGATTAGTGTCGGCTATAGCCATCTTTTTGATTCCTATACCGTACTCGAGTTTTTGCGGATCAATGCCTCTCGCTTCCGCAAAATCCTTGTAGTCGAGGTAGAGTTTAGGGACGTAGATAGCCAGATCGTCGATACCTACTACTGGCATTACTGACATTCGTAGAGCGGTTAGTCATTTAAAGGTATTTCTAGTGAAAATTGACCCATACATATCAATTTATTTGAGCAAGATACCGTGAGCCTCTTCTTGAGGCGGCTGCAAGGAACGTCCATCATGGCCCGGCCGGCGCCTCAATTGGCCACCAGATTATTAAGTAGTCCTGCATCTCTTGCAGTCTCGAATTATAAATAATACACACTGCATGCGGTCAGCTCAATAATGTGTATTTCTGTCAAAAGATGCAGATTATGCAGTATATTTTATATTTGCATGACATTACTTAGAGGTAATAAGGATGGGCCAAGAGGAGAGGGACTTTCTTCAAAAGCTGTGCGATTCTATCCTGAACTCTGACAAGGCCGTCAGATTTGCCGGTGTGATAAACAATGAGGGCAAGCTTTTGATCGGCAGGTACCGGGCCGACATTCCAGTGCCCCTTATCAAGGCAAACACCGAAGGCGACACAAAGGCCACCTCGTTTTACAGCGCATACCAGGCGCTTGCCATCAACAAAAAATTCGAGCCGGACCTTGGGCAGATACGTTTCTAGATGACAGAATTTGACAAGGTGACTCTTGTGTCTGTCCCGCTGACTGCTACAAACGACAGGTTCCTCTGCATCTCTGTCGACGCGCCGACGTACCACGAAAGAGTCATCCCAAAGATTCTAGATATCATAGGTTGATGAATCACCATCACATTTAAATTGTCAATGTGCTAGATTATTCTTACATCGACCAAACCGATGGGGAACAAACGGTCTGGTTGGAGCGCAGGTGAGAAAAACTGCGCTTCGCCAGACTATTATATCATTATTCTAGTTCAGTCAATTACCCTGATGTCCAGTTCGTCATACGTGTCCTTTACCGCAAGCAAAAACAGGTCGTCTTCATAGATCAGCAACCAATCTTTGACGCCAATGACATGAAGCTTGCGCACGAGTATCTTGCCAGTATCGTTTATGGTAGTCATTATGTAGGCAAGTCGCGGTAGCTGCAGTTGCTTGCTCTTGATCTTGAACAGCGTTTCCTGCAGCTCGATGTCAAGCCGCCCGCCTTCGATGTTTATCTTGACAATGTCGCCATACTTGTTTTCCACTTTGGCCGTGACGTAGCTCTGCCCCACGTCGAACTGTTCGATATGCAGCTTACCTTGTTGGATGCCGACGAGGTATCGGGTATCTCCCGGTACGGGTTTCAGATAGCTTGTCATAAAAGGCTTTTTTCATCGCAAGCCCGGCATTTTTTACTTGCAAACCTCTGCATCATAAGTACCGCACCAATGACTCCCGCAGCTGCCACCAGAGCGCCAGCAGGGAATTCTGGGACGACCACTATGCCTCTGGCAATGCCGTTCCTAGTCTGGTCGACTGGCTGACCATCCCTCACTATGCCAGTTATCTGCACTTCCATGCGGTAGTTCTCGTTGCTTGGAAAGTCTATTGTCTGCGTGCCTGTTCCACCCTCGGCCACAAGACCCGACCTACTGTAGACATCAGTGCCGTTGCTGTCCAGTATCTTGAGATTATAGTTCACGTCGTCTGTTATCCTTTGTCCTGAAAAGCCGTCAGCAAAGGCCAATGTAAGGGTAGAGTCGGTGCCGGCGCTCAGCTGGCTTGGGGTCCATTCGACCAAGACGTTGACATTCCCGCTGTCCGTGAGCATCTCGCCTGTCGTCTGTGCGTTTTCACCAGTTGCCGGCGCAAGCGTAAACGTCATTTCCGAACTGCCATCAGGCACCTTCCCAGCCATGTTGAGAATGTCGTTCTTGTTCACAAGATAGTGCAGTATGAGCTCGTTCTCTGAAGAATACGGGTCGACTGCAAGCATCCTGCCAGATATTGGGTTGCCGTTGACTGTGGCGGCGAATGAAGTGGCGTCGCCTATTCCTGCAAGCGACTTGGGGATCTTGATCTCCTCGTGCACAAAGATGTTTGTTTGCCGGAGTCTCGACGTGTCCCAGTCAAAAGGCATAGACCAAGAGAACTGCTGCCTTTGAGCGTCAAAGTTGAAATCCTGTACTTGATCGTAGTAAGAGATTATTGTAGTATCATACGACTGCCCTTGGTATTCTACACTTTGAGTAAAAATGTCGCCTACGCTGAGCCATGAATCGAACCGGGGAATCTGGTCAGGTGGAAAGAGGTTGCGGATGTTGTCGATGCCAAGGATGTCTATTCGGAGATGGTATATCCCGCCTTCAAGGAACATGGGGCCGCGGATGTTGACTGTTCCTCCAGGATCCGCAACCCACGCATTCAAGAACTGCTCCCGCGTTCCAAAAATCTGGACCGGCCCCTCTGCAGGCTGCACTTTTAGCTGGAGGAGGCCACTCTCGGTATGAAACGTGTCTGTAAAGATCTCTTCTGCGTTTTCGCCTATTCCTTTCTCCACGCTGATGATAAATGTTGTGAACCTGATGGTCTGGTTGTTGTTTGCGTCGTACAACCTTAGCAGCATGTATGCCTCATCCCTGCTCGCATCAGTCAAAATTGGCGGATTCACTCTTACGAGCAGTTCGGCTTGCCTATCACCAAGCGATGCACTGAACATTTCCTGCGTTAGGCCGTCTGCAAACGCCTCTTGGCGTGGGAGCCCAATTGCAATGATAGAAAAAACAAGGACCGAGGCGAAACCAAAAGCTAAGATCTTTTGTCTGCCTGCCTGCACATAGATTACTTGCCTTTCTACATATTTAATTCTTAATCCAGCACCACACGTCAATGATTTAATATCACGTGGCATCTATATGATAGGCAGAGAGGTGTCTAGGCAAAAAGTCGTTGCAGCAGCATCGATAGCTGCTGCAGCAATCGTCTTGGCAATATTTGTAGCAGCAACCCTGCCAGATCGGGGTGACACGACAGTGGCCACAAACAACAGCTCTGCCGCAGGCCAACAGCAGGACGACGACAACAATAACAGCACCGAGCAGATAAGAAACATCATTTACAACGTGAAATTCGAGTGTGGCACAATATCCGGAGACGAGGGGCCGCTGAGGCCGGGCCACTATGACACCGACATTGGCATCTTTAACAAGCAGGACTTTGCAGTAAAAGTCCAGTGGAGCGCTACAGCAAACGACAGCAGGAACACAAACTCGATCCTGAGGACATTGCAGCCGCAGAGCGTGACTGGAATAGTGTGCAAGGATCTGCGCCAGATCCTTGGAAATAACCAGAGCTTTGTCGAAGGGTATGTCATAATTAATGTGCCTGTAGAGCAGGGGTTGCTCGGGTCGCTGTCTGGCGGCAGCACCGTGCTTGGCCGCTCTTCTGACGACATCAATATTCTTGAAGTTCAGGCGTTCTATACTGCAAACGCACTAGCCGAGCTTCCTCACCCGGTGTTAGTCGACAAGATAACGTTTGCAATAACAAATGATACAAGCGGCAAGATCCCGGCCGATATGATTGGAAAAACTTTGGACATTACTGTGCCTTCAGAAATGAATGAAATATCCGATCCAGAAGCAAAGGTCAGGAACGTGCTGGCTGAAAAATATGCTCTCTCGGAACAAGAGCTTGTCGGCTTGCAGATAGAGGTACGGGATATAGGCATCGGCGTGGGCACAATGATAGACGACCATGCGATCTCGCTTTCAAAAATCACGCCGCAGGCAAGCGGATAGCAGCAAGCTTGTTCGCAAAAAAACAATATATTCTTCCCTTGGCTTCTCTCATGCATGGCTAACTTTACCCTTCCTCCATTGCCTTACTCGTATGATGCACTGGAGCCACATATTGATGCAAGAACCATGGAAATCCATCACACAAAACACCACCAAGCGTACACCGACGGCCTGAACAAGGCGCTTAGCAGCTTAGGTCCGGAATGGCAGAACAAGAACGACGTTGTAGACATTTTGAAGAACATTGATTCCGTCCCGGAAAGTGCAAGAGGTGCCGTCAACTTCCACGGCGGAGGCTACAACAACCACACCCTTTTCTGGAACAACATGAAAAAAGGCGGTGGCGGAGAGCCAAGCGGCGAGCTGGCAGACGCGATCAAGAAGGCGTTTGGCAGCTTTAACGACTTTAAGACGAAATTCCAGACAGACACTGTCGCAATTCAGGGAAGCGGCTGGGGATGGCTTGTCAAGAACGCATCCGGCGGAGTGCAGTTTATCACCATGCCAAACCAGACAAGCCCGTGGACAAGGTGGAACAAGGAAAAGCTTACCCCGTTGCTAGGACTTGACGTATGGGAGCACGCATATTACCTGAAGTACCAGAACAAGCGTGCCGACTATGTCACGGCCTGGTGGAATGTGGTCAACTGGGACGAAGTCGCCAAGAGGTTCAGGCAGTAAAAAACCCTCTTTCCTTTTCTTCATTTATGTTATACCGCGTGGTCTGCCCAGCCTGCAACAGTTCTTTTCCAAGCTATGAAAGATATATCGATCATGTCTTCAAAGATCACGCTAATGAACCGGCGCTCCGCATGAAAGCCAGAATTGTGCGCGACTAGTTTTTCTTCTTCCGCACATCCACGAAATTGACTGTGCCATAGTTCTCCCGTGTCGTCCTGCTCACCGCCATGTTGTAGCTGTAGATCTTGGCAGAATATTCCTGCAGAACCGGCATCATACTGTCCATTGACTTGTCAAGATAAAAGCCAGGGCAGTCGCCTGTGAACTGGAACGTTGCGTGCACTACAGGCTGCCCCCTCGCGTCGGCTTCAAGCCACGAGGCGAATGGATATAGCCAGCAGACACCGGGCTTGTCAGGGTGGATGCCGCAGTAGCCCTTGTCATCCAGGAACCTACAGCGCAGCGGCGTTCCGTCTTGGTCCGGCCGCTCGTCCACTTTGCGCTTGAGGGAGATCATTGTAAGCGTGGTGATTATGTTTCCAAGCATTCCCTGCTCCTGCCAAGTTGAAACCAGAGTTTCATTTTTCAAAAATTCCGGCTCTGAAGCATAGCCTATCTTTCTAGAGATCATCTTGATGTCGTCCTTTGTCAATGGCAGCCTGCCCTGACGCTCGCAGCAGTTGTGGCAGTCGGGCCAGAGGCACTTCCAGAGGACATAAAGGTTGTCCTTTGACAGCACCGGAATATGGAATACCACACCTCCAACATTCACAGGATTGTCGACTACGTCGTCGCGCCTGCCCGTCTGGAGGTCGTACAGTTTTGGATCAATCTTCCATTTTTGGGCTAGGAGGTCGAGTGCGTCCTTGACCGAGGTGTCTGCCTGCACTGTGATAAATTATAAACCCGGAGGTTTAAACGTACTCCACTTTGCTCAGCCCGCAACACGAGCGACCCGTGGAAGAGCAGCAGCCGGTTGTTAGAAGAAAGGGCAAACATGCATCGTCCACGGAGAACCGCAGGATGGTATGGGAAAACGTGGTGTGGCCGCTGGTTCTAGAAGTCAACAGGTCATATTTCACGCTAAAAGAATACCACGTAAAAAGGGACGCTTTTTGCAAGGAGAGCGGCGTCGCGCCTTCAAAGGTTGCTGGCGGCTTTGTTTCACTTTTGATAAAAAACATCATCACCAGAGACAAGAATATCTACTCTATCCACTACCGCCTCATTCCTTATATGAGGAAAAAGGCTCCTCTTGAATACGGTCTTGTTATCAGGGAAGTCAATACAAAACGTTAGAGTCAAATATAGGGTATGCAGTCGGGTTTTTGGTTAGCCCGGTCGTCTAGTGGCCAATCTCCAAGGTTGAGGGCTAGGGATTCCAGGCTCTGGATCTTACTAGAAAAAGAAGAAAAGAAACCTGGAGACAGCAGTTCGAATCTGCTCCGGGCTACCATTCCTTTTTTCTTCTTATATTTTTGGGCCTGCCTCGATTATCTCTTTTGACACGTTGCCGAACTTTTCAAAGTTCTTGACAAAGAGTGCCGCCAGCCGCTTGGCTGCCGCATCATAACTGTCCTTGTCTGACCACGTGTTGCGCGGGTCAAGGACTTCATCAGGCACTCCAGGGCACGATGTTGGCATGTCAAGGTTGAATATGGCGTGGTGCTTTACCGGGACACGGTCGATCTCGCCATTGAGGGCGGCAGTCACCATTGCCCTTGTGTAAGCAAGGTTCATCCTCTTGCCAACGCCATATGGCCCGCCTGTCCAACCAGTGTTGATCAGGTAGACGCGTGTGCCGTGCTCTGTCATTTTTTTGCCAAGCATTGCGGCGTATTTTGACGCATGCAGTGGCATGAATGGGGCGCCAAAGCATTGAGAGAACGTCTCTTTTGGCTCTGTAATGCCGCGCTCTGTGCCTGCAAGCTTGCTGGTGTAGCCAGACATAAAGTGATACATCGCGCCCTCTTTTGTCAGTTTTGCAATAGGTGGCATTACGCCAAATGCGTCAGCGGTCAGAAATATTATCACCTTTGGGTGGCCGGCGACGCTTGGGATCACTGCGCCATCGATATAGTCAAGCGGGTAGGCAACGCGCGTGTTTTCAGTCAGACTTCCATCGTCAAAGTCCGGCTCCCTAGTGCCATCACGCATCACGACGTTTTCCATTACAGAGCCAAAGCGGATCGCGTTCCAGATCTGGGGCTCTTTTTCCTTTTTCAGGTTGATGCACTTGGCGTAGCAGCCGCCTTCAAAATTAAAGATGCCGGCGTCAGACCAGCCGTGCTCGTCGTCCCCTACCAGCTGGCGATCCGGGTCTGCCGACAGCGTGGTCTTGCCCGTGCCAGACAGCCCAAAGAACAGCGCCGTGTCTCCAGCCTTGCCGACATTGGCAGAGCAGTGCATTGGAAATACGCCCTTTCTTGGCAGGATAAAGTTCATGATGGAGAACATGGCCTTTTTGATCTCGCCGGCGTACGACGTCGATCCAATGAGCACCAGCTTTTTCTTGAAGTTGATAATGATAAAAGTCTCGGTTCTGGTGCCGACCTCCTCTGGGATGGCTGCAAAGTCGTCGCATGAGAGCAGGGTAAATTCAGGCTTGAAGTTCTCCAGCTCTTCTAGGGTCGGCCTTATGAACAGCTGTCGGGCAAAGAGGTTGTGCCACGCTCTGTTGTTGATAACCCTTATCGGCAGCCTGTTCTCGGGGTCTGCTCCTACAAAGCCGTCAAAGATAAAGAGCTCTTTGTCTTCTATGTGGCTCTTCATCCTGTTGAATATCTTGTCAAAGTTCTCCTCAGAGATCGGGTGGTTGATCTTGCCCCAGTCGACTGTGTCGTGCGTGACTTCGTCGTCGACAATGTATTTGTCATCAGGCGATCTGCCGGTGAACCTGCCGGTCTTGACAGAGAGCGCCCCGGTGGAAGAAAGGATACCTTCCTTTCGATTGATAATTAATTCGACTAATAACGGAACTGACAGGTTGTGATGAACCCTGCCGAGCTTGATATCCATCTCTGCGAGCTGTATCATAGACTTTGTAGTTATAATCTTTGGGTTATCTTCTAGAAGCATATAACTTTAACATTAACTGCAGATTTAATCGATTTAGTGAAATAGCCATAGAAGCAAGTTCTATACTTCGAACTACTCTTTCTTTTTCCTATGCAGACCGGGCGCGGGCAGTTTTTTTCTTGGCTACAGGACCGGTGGTGTAGCGAGACTTGAGCGTCGAAATAAAGCGGTTGATTTCGTCAGGCGTCAGCAGCACCATTTCTACATCAGGAGACAAGCTTTGTGTGAGTGAAAGCTGGTAGCTTAAAAAGATTTTCAGGCTAATCACGCTCCATTTGAGCTTCTCAGGCAAGGTTTTAGCTGTCAGCTGCCAGAAAACGTGGGCGGGCGCAGCTATTGCTGCTTTAGCACCTTCCTTATGTTGCCGGCCTGTTTTGACAGAATTTCAAGAAACTCGGCAAACTCTTCCTCGGTGGCATTGCGCTTGAGCGCGCGCCTTGTCTGGTAGTGGAACGAGTTGTATATGCGCCCAATGGCTATGCCAAACGCAAAGTCGTCTTGGCTGCCGACAGGGATGTGGGCAAGGCTGTGCCTGATCTTTGAAATCTCGTCGATATTTGACACTGTCTCGTCTATCTTGCTAAGCACCGCCTTCTTTACTCTGGCGTCCATCGGTCCCCGATGTAGGTTCATGCTTATGCTCTCTATTAAAATAATCCGTAGCGAGACGAGTTGAGATCTGACAGTAGGTTAAAGTGGACCTTGCCATCGGCGCCCTTGGCTTTTGCCCGCCGGTTGAGCCAGCCGACAAACTTTTGCTCAAGCGAATCTCCCCTGACGGCCAACAGGCCGCTTTCCGGCAGCTGCGCAAGCTGCCTTGCGACCTCCTTGTCGACAGACATGATGTAAAAGTTCCATCCAAAGGTCTGCTCTGCCGAGCTTATGTGAATGGCAGATTCCTCGGCATGAGCCATCATCAGGACCTCGCCCATCAGATCCTCGATCGCCTTAGTGTCCGGCTCTGTTGAGGCAGCCTGCATGACTATGAGCTCAGGGTCGAACTCCAACGCAGTGTATATAGAGCATACAGAGGCTATTTTTGCTCTTTTTTTATCATGCTTGTCAGGTCGATGTTAAAAAATGTCCTTAGTATCCCGACATAGGTCTGGACAGGCGGAGGGATCTTATCTTCGCACGCGACGCCCATATTCCATGCGTTTATCCATATCACCATGCCCTGCAGCATGTTGACAAACCGCCGGTAGTCGCTTGGCACTACTTCGAGCGCGTCAATGTACCGCTCTGCAAGAAGCCACGCGGCGGTAAAGTCTATGCAGTCAGTTCTGTAGATCGCCTTTATCTGCTGCCGAATAGACTTTGCGCGCTTGAACGGCTTTTTGCTGACAAAAAACGGGAAATCCACCCTATCAGGCAGCGTCATGCCAAGCGGCGCCCATATCGTTATCACCCGCGTGTCGTCCCTCAGCTTCTTGAAACGCCTAGTCATTGCATCAACCATTTCCGGGTCGTTGAACCAAAAGAACAGCACAGTAGCGTCTGAAATGTCGGCCTTTCTGATGTCGGCGTTGACTATTTCGGCGTTCTTGATGCCAGCGACCCGTTCTCGCGCCTTGGCAGCCGTCGCCTCGTTGAGCTCGATCCCGACAGACCTCTTTACGCCAAATTCTTCGGCCGCAATCTTGATCGCGTTGCCTTCGCCGCATCCAAGGTGGTAGAATACGTCGCTCTTTTTCAGCTTTGCAAACTTGAATATCCTTCTTATAACATTGTCAGGCAGCGAGACGGCTTCACCTGAGATTATCGCTTGCGGCAATGAGGATAGGAATTCTTCCAGTTCCAACTACTACCTGCTTGATTCCCGTCCGATAATAAAAAGTAAAGTTTGGCCGCGACGCCGTACCAATTATTATAACCCCTTGCTCTACATAATGACATTATGACCGTTCACGCGGAGATCAGCATCGTGCCGCTTGGAAGACACGACACTAGCATGAGCAAGGAAGTGGCCGCTGCATTTGATGCTATTCACAAAATAAAAAATCTCAAAACTAAACTTACGGCGCTTGGGACCCAAGTCGAGGCCAAGAACCTTGACAGCGTGCTTCAGGCGGTAGAGGCTGCTCACGAGGCCGCCAAGTCTGCCGGCGCCAAGCGCGTAATATCCACAGTCAGGATAGACGAGCGCCTAGATAAGGCCCAGACGCTGCAGGACAAAGTAAAATCCGTAAAGCGCAAGCTGAAAAAATAATGGACCAAGATCATGGCTGTAGAATCGACATTCCTGCATGTAATGATTTCACTTGGCATACTGCTTTTTGCCGCTAAGCTGATGGCAGAGCTGTTCCACAGGATCAGGCTGCCGGTGGTGCTTGGCGAGCTCTTGGCAGGCATCATAGTCGGCCCCTTTGCCATAGGCGCCCTGCCGCTCTTTAACGGTGAGCCGCTGGTAATCCTCGACGAGACAGTACGTCATATTGGCGAGATAGCAGCAGTGGTCATACTGTTCGTGGCCGGGCTGCACATTACCCCAAGAGAATTCATGAGGGGAGGGGCGGCCTCGTTCACCGTAGGCTCGGCGTCGTAGTGCCGTTTTTTGTAGGCCATTATGTGTTCACCGCCTTTGGGCTTGAAGCATTGCAGTCGATGTTGGTCGCGACGGCCCTCACTGCCACCAGCATCGCCATCTCCATACAGGTGTTGACAGAGCTTGGCAGGATGCAGTCAAAAGAAGCCCGGCTCATTCTTGGAGCCGCCATAGTTGACGACATTCTGGCCATAGCCGCGCTTTCCGTGGTAACCACCATGGTGCAGACTGGAAACGTTGCCCCTGACGTCATAGAGATCACCATGCTCATCCTCTACATTCTTGGCATATTCGCCGCGCTGCTTGTCGGCGCGGTGTTCCTTGTCCCAAGGATACTGCACGTGGAGCGGTTATGGAAGTCAAAGGGCAGCATAGAAGGCATGGTGACAGCAGTATTTTTCGCAGCCGCCGGCATTGCCGCGTTTGCGGGCCTGTCGCCTATAGTGGGCGCATTTGCAGTGGGCATGGCTGTTGCAAGCACACGGGTCATAAAGCAGATAGAGGAATACGTGGGCAAGCTTGAGATCATTTTTGCGCCGCTGTTCTTTGCGATTATTGGCGCGCAGGTAGACCTGCGCGGAGTAAACCTTGGCGTCCTCTATATCACAGGCATAATAGTAGCAGTGGCCGTAGTGACAAAGCTTGTTGGCTGCGGGCTGCCTGCGATGATTTTCCTCAGGAACAAGAACAAATCCATGAAGGTGGGCATAGGCATGGTTTCAAGAGGAGAGGTCGGATTGATAGTGGCAGGCGTGGGCGTGTCAGCCGGTGTGCTCTCTGCCGACATTTACACAGCAGTCATCATAATGGTTGCCGCGACTACTATAATCACCCCGATATGGCTCAAGATGGCCTATCGAAAAGACCCTCCAGAGCCGGCGGCAGTAGTAGAAAAACAACATTGATTTTACATCCAAGCTTATAGACAACAAAACAACTCTAGATTTCAAAGCCAAGCAGGATGTCTAGCAGGATGAAAATACTGACCGTGGCGCCAGTCATGGCGGCACATATCAACAAGATGGTCAACACGTTGCGTTGCACATTATGATAGATCTGTTTCCTTCTTAGGCGCTCAATTATATTCATGGATTTTTATTACTTCTTTAATCAAGAGAACATGGTTAATCAGGATGATTGATGCTTTTGCTGTATAGGCTAGCTAGTGTAGAATTCTGATACCCTTAGCTATCTTTATCCACTACTTCTTTTGTTCTTTTGGCAAAACTCACAAAACAATCATAGTCTTCTAACTTGAAGTATCCCATCACTAACTTTACTGTGGGATGTTCGATAGATTGGACGAGTGAGCTTATGGATTTTTGTTCTCTTGTAGAGAGAGTATATTTTTAGCACTTTTTGAAACAGTCGCAATAATAATAACAATTTATGCGACTAAAATCAAAGTTCAGTTTTATTAATTAGTGCTATAGGACCTTTAGTTTGACAAATATACAAGCCCTACTCGCCAGGAGGTGTGCATGAGAGCTGATACAGAACCCGGCTTTCGGGCTTGGGTATCGATGCTTAGAAATTTGTCAACCATCCAGTTATGCAGTTCTCTGCATTGTTACATTTGAAAGTTAAAAAACGAAAATATGAATTAGAGAATTATTTTGAGAGCTGAGAAAGTCAAAGATCGGCCCTTGTAGTCAAATACAGTGGAGCCTGATATGGCGTAGTTAGCACCACAGGAAAAGAGTGTATCATGTACCCATAGAATGTGCCGCAACATTTTACACTGAAAGCTCATATCTCCACATTGTGTTAAGGAATAATCAGTGTTCAAGAAATCAGCCCGTCCGGATATTTGCCAATTATGCTATGACAAGATTCCAGCTAAGGAGCATCAACAACACCTTCTGGAATATCATAAAATAAGCATTGAAGCGATAAACAACAAAGAGCCTCTAAAGTACTGGTTTGGGAATAAAATACCTATATCAGTAAAACGAGAATCTATCAGAAACTTGCTTCAAGTGTCTTAAATTAACGCTTGGAAGGTGCAGCAGCTACATCATGCTCACACTTCTACATATACAGTACCATTTTCAACTGTCACCTTGTACTTGCCAAGGTCCTTCAGCTTTTGCGGGAACCAGATCATACTGCCTGTGGTGACGTCCCACTTGGCGCCATGCCAAGGGCAGGTCAGCTCTTTTCCATTCAGCTCGCCTTCGTGCAGCTCGGCACCGGCGTGGTTGCAGATGTTGCCAGTGGCATAGTAGTTCCCCCCAATGTTTGCTACCAGTATCTCCTTGCCGCCTGCAGTCACATGAGTCATCTTGCCCTCGCCAATTTCAGAAGCCTTGCCGACCAGTACCTTTGCCATACGCCACATTTTTTGAGGCAGCGGTATTTTAATTTCACTGCCCGGGGAACATTCTTGTTGTGAAACTTGCGAGCTTTTTCAGCGCGTCCGTGCGCTCCTCCCTTTCTATCTCGGCGCCTTCAATCGCACCATAAAGGTAGCGGATCGATTCATCATAGACCTTCCTTGCAATAGGGTATGGCACCCCGTCTTTGCCGCCGTGGGCAAAGCTGTATTTCACGGGGTCGCTCCAGGAAGCCTTGGCTCCGTATATCAGCTCTGCAATGAGCGACAGCGCCCTGACAGTCGCACCGCCTACGCCCGGGATTGAAAGGAGCTCTTCATAGCTGCCCGGCTGGACGTCATAGATTCGCTTGAACAGGGCCCAGTCGAGCCTCCTTGGCATTTCATAGCCAGAAGTGTTGACGACATCAACAACCATATCGCCGCCAAGCCATCGGTCAAGCGTATCTCTGGCAGCCAGCCTATAGACAGATGATTTCAGGTTGTTCGTGTCGCTCTTGGCAAGATCGACGCACACCTTCTGGTTTTCCTGCGATTGAGCAGCCGTCATATCAAGCGCGCAGGGATTCTTTTTTTCGCTGATTATCCCAGTGTGCGGCTCACGCACAAAGTTTTGGACATTGTCAGAGAACCAGTGGTAACGTCGCGCCATCCCGTTCTCAGCGTTCATGCCCTGCTGCACCACCGCCCAGTTGCCACACTTGTCAAAGAGTATGACGTGGTGGTAAAGCGAGTATCCGTCCTGCACGGCCGCGGTATCCACCTTGGCAGCCATTCTGTTCGCGTATAGGAGCGAGTCTATTTTTGCAGAGGAAAGCCCGAAATTTTCTGCTAGCAGCAGTATGTCGGTCTTGGCTGATGTTGATTTCTTGCCCTTGCCGCCTGCAATCGATATGCCGTGGACGTCCAGCTTGAGCGCCTGCTTTAGCGCGCCTGAAACGACGGTGGTGACACCGGACGAATGCCAATCAAAGCCAAGCACGCATCCAAATGCTTGAAACCACAGCGGATCGGACAGCCGCCTCAGGAACTCCACCTGCCCGTACTCGTCAATTATCACCTTGGACATTGCATGCGACATGCGGATCATCCGCCGGACGAGGTACGCCGGCGCACGGCCAGTGTGGAGTGGCAGGTTGATGAACGGAGCCCTTTGCAACTCACTCGCCCTTGAGAAAAAGCCGCAACTTTTCTTTTGCAAGCGGGTCTACAGGAGTGAACCTAAGGTGGAGGCCGCAGCACGGGCAATGGGTGTTGCTGCACCTTAGGTAGACTTCGCACCTGCGGCAGTACCTCAACCCCTGCTGGTATGGGTTCTGAATCCTGCCTCCGCCGGGGACCAGCCTTATGCATATGTTCTTGCAGGTCAATTTAACTATGCAGAGGCGGCGCAAGGGCGCTTATAACTAGACCAGCACGGTGGGGGGAGGGAGGGTATGGGTATATACATAATATGCCCTGTGCCCCCATAGGAGGCAGTAAAATGCGCGCTGCCGTTATTGTAGTGCTAGCATCAGCCGGGCTTTTGGGCAGCGTGCTAGATGCCATAACAGGCATGATAGTGGAATACGGCTACCCTGCAGTCTTTGCGGCAGCGTTCATCGAGGTGATGTTCCCACCGATCCCAAGCGAGGTAATCTTTCCGCTTGTAGGCTTTGTCGCGCAGAGCAGCGGGTTTGGGCTTGGTAACGCAATTGGCATGGCGGCGACAGGGGCACTTGGCTCGACGGCTGGCGCAATATTGATCTATTTCGTGTCCATGAAAGTCGGGCGCGCAGCCATCGTGCGGTTTGGCAGGCGCGTCAGGGTTAGCGAGCGCGAGATCGAAAAAGCAGAGAGATGGTTTGCAAGGTATGGGCCTATCGCAGTGTTTACAGGGAGGATGGTGCCCGGCGTCCGGGAAATAATCTCAATCCCAGCGGGCATCGGCCGGATGAACTTCGTAAAGTTCGTCACCTACACGTTTGCCGGCTCGCTTGTGTGGTGTGTTGTCCTGACGCTTGTAGGCTATTATCTTGGCGAGGCGTGGAGCAGGTTTTCAGAGCAGATCTCATCCACGTTTACAATCGTCAGCGTCATTGTTATTGCAGGCATTGTCGCCGGCATCGCTGTATGGTACGACAGGCGCAAGAAGGCGCCTGCAAAGAGCAGCGACTAGACGGCAGCGACTTTCATAAGAAGGCAGAGCAGTGCCTTTTGCACGTGCAGCCTGTTTTCGGCTTCCTGCCACACCACCGACGATCTACTGTCGATCACGTCGGCCGTCACTTCCATGCCTCGCTTTGCAGGCAGGCAGTGCATGAATATCGCGTCCTTTTTCGCAAGCTTCATGATGTCAGAGCTGACCTGGTACTTTGGCAGAAAGGTCGCCTCCCTAGTTGCGCGCTCGCCCTCCTTGCCTATCGACACAAAAGTGTCTGTCACCACAATGTCGGCGTCCTTTGCAGCCGCAGCCGGGTCTTCGGTTATCGCAATGTCGGCGCCAGTCTTTATGCCCTCTGACTTGGCCAGCTTCACCACTTCTTCAAGCGGCTCGTAGCCCTTTGGGCAGGCGGCAGTCATGCTGATGCCGGTCTTGGCACAGCCAAGCAAAAGGTCGTTGCACACGTTGTCCCCGTCCCCGAGCCACGCAAGGCTCAGCCCCTTCATCTTTTTCTTGTGCTCCTGTATCGTCAGAAGGTCTGCAAGAATCTGGCATGGGTGGAACTCGTCAGAGAGACCGTTAATGACTGGAATAGAGGCATACTCGGCAAGCGTCTGGACATCCTTGTGGTCGTATACGCGCGCCATTATGCAGTCCAAATATAGCGACAATGTTTTGGCCGTGTCCTGAATGGTCTCGCCCCGTGAGAGCTGGATGTCGCTTGCGCTGAGATACACGGCGTCCCCGCCGAGTTGGTATGTACCAACTTCAAAGCTCACCCTCGTGCGTGTAGAGGGCTTTTGGAATATCATGCCAAGCGTTTTTCCGCGCAAAAGAGGCCGCGCCTTGCCTCTCTTTTGCTCGCGCTTGAGCTTGGCTGCAAGTGTCAGAATCGAATTGATTTCCTGCGTGCTCAGGTCGGCGATGCTGAGTACGTCCTTTTTACTTAAGGAGGTCTTCAATGTCTTCATCTGTTAGGTATATTACCTTGTCTTCTTGCTCACCAGTGCCTTTATCTTCTTTGCGCTTCTTTTTCTCTTCCTCTTCTTCCTCCAGCCTTGCCCTCTCCTCCTCTTCTCTTGCCCGCTCTTCTTCTTCCCGACGGCGCTTTTCTTCCTCCTCTTTCTTCTTGCGATCATCGTCGGTCTTTTTCTTGCCGCCAAAGAGGCTGAACCTGCTCTTCTTTTCCTTTGGTGGTTCTTCGATCTTTGGTGACAGTGGAGGCTCCTCTTGTTCTTTTTCTCTTTCAGACTGGGGCGGAGGCAGAGTGTATTCTACTATCTTTGGTGCGGGCTTTGGTTCCTCGCGGATTACTGGCTTGGGAGCAGACTTTTCTTGAACCGGTGGCTGCACCGGTGGGGCAACAATGGCAGGGCGCGGCTTTTCCACGGGCTTTGGCGGCGGGAGTTCTTCTTCCTTTTCCTCAACCACCGGCGCTTCTGGAGCTTTGGCCGGCTCTGGCGCTCTCGGCATCGACATCAGGTTTTCAACGCTTACCTCGCCGACGCTTCCAAACAGAGACTCGATGAACTTGTCTGGGTCAAATGGGATAATGTCATCATAGCCCTGCCCGACGCCAATATAGGCGATCGGCTTTGAAGTAATGTGCGCGATCGAAATCGCGGCTCCCCCCTTTGCGTCCGCGTCTATCTTGGTCAATATCGCGCCATCAAAATTAGTATACTGGAAAAACTCCCTTGCCTGGTTTATGGTGTCGTTGCCGGCAAGCGAGTCGCCTATGAATAGCTTTACATCCGGCTTGACCACCCTGACGATCTTGCCCATCTCGTCCATCAGATTCTTTGAGGTCTGCATCCTCCCTGCCGTGTCCATCAGGACCACATCAATAAAGTTCTTCTTGGCGTGCTCGTATGCGTCGCGCCCTACGGACGATGGGTCGGCCCCATACCTCTGCTTGACTATCTTTAGCGACAACCTGTTCGTGTGCTGCTCCAACTGCTCTATCGCACCCGCCCTGTGTGTGTCGCCTGCAGCCACGACCACTGTAAAGCCGGCCTTGCGCAGCAGGTTTGCAACCTTGGCCACCGTAGTGGTCTTGCCTGTTCCGTTGATGCCAAGGAAAACAATGACAAACGGCCCCGCCTTGGCGTCCTTTTTCGCCTTTATCTTTTCAGTCAGGTCGAGCCTGCCTGCTCGTGCAAATATCTCGGCGACTGCGGCCTGCAGCTTTGATTGGACTACTTGGGTCGCATCCTGATTTTTTTCGAGCTTTAGCCCGAGAAGCTCATTTTTCAGCTTTTTAGACAGGTCGTCGACCACTTCCTGCGCCACGTCGCTTTCCAAAAGCGCGATCTGGAGGTCCAGCAGCGCGTCGTCAAGGACCTGCTCCGTGAGCTCTTTTTGGCCGATCCCTTTTGCCGCACTTGAAAATGCCTTTTTCAGCTTGTCAAACATTGGCTTTCAACCAAAAGCTTTAGCCGGGTTGCTGCTGTTGGGCGGCCCGTATCATCTGGTTGATCTGCGCCTGCATCTGTTCCATGCGCATGGCTATCTCTTGCCTCTGCGCATCTAGCTGCCTTGCCGCCACCTCGTACTCCTTTATTCTGGATTCAACGTAATTGAGGGCGTCTTCGCGGCTCTTTTCAAGTGCAACGCCGGCACCAAGGTTCACAACCACCTTCTTTATCGGCGGCACTGTGGTCTTGACGTAGACCCCAACTCCAACTGGCATCAGCGACTCGATTTCAGACTCGGAAGTGATGTTCTGAATGGTAGTCGAAGCCAAGCGGGCTTCCTCCATTAACCTGCTTACCGTCACTTGGCGCGTCATGATATCGTTCATGTACGCTTCAAGGATCCTTGACTGCTGAACCATCTCGTTGATCCTCTGCTCCACTGCAGCCAATTCATACTGCCTGGAAGGATCGCTGGCTGAACTCATATCAGCCTCACTGCGTCTGTTAGATTTTTAAAGCTTTAGATTCTGGACACCTTCAGCATGTCGGCCATCCTGACCTCCATGCCGTAGCGCTCTTCCTCGCTCTTCATGTGCTGGTATATCTTGAGCATGTCCATCCCATGCCTGACCATGCGGAACTTGCCTGCTATCTTTAGCTGGATGAACTTGAAGACAAGCGAATAAATCTTGAATTTTTCAAGCACCGCCTCCCTATAGGCCCGCATGTCGTGCATGTTCCTGATGAACAGCTCGGCGCACCAAGTTGACGGGATTATGCCTTCGCCCAAGAGCGGGTAGACTGTGCCTATCGACTCGCCTACGCCTACTGACTTTTTGCCGTCAGTGAATGGCTCGCAGCTTGCCGGTGGTGTGAGCCTTACAGGCCGGCCGACTTTTTTTATCACTTCGCAGTCGTACTTGTTCAAGAATTCATCTACAAAGTGGTTATGATTCTTCATAAAGTCGCCGGCTCCAATGTGGGCATAGCCGTTGCCAAGCGGAAAGTACCAGAAATACCCGGACATTGAAGGAAATGACTTTAGGTAAAAGTCGTCAAAGGGCTCTTTGCCCGGTTGGTAGCGGACCTTGTATTGCACGCAGGGTATCCACATCTCGTTGCCCACCCTTGGCAGGTAGTTGCGATGAAAGCCGGTCGAATCGATAATGATGTCAAAGTCCGGCTCAAGCTCGTCTTTTCTGGGAGCCCTGCCAAACTTAATTTCCGTCCCCTTTATCATGTCCTGTATCAGCCGCAGCTTGTCGTAGCTTACCATGCCGCGGAGCTTGATGTCTACGCTGTCTTTGCTTCCGAGGTCTACTATCATGTGCTGGCCGTCATGCAGGACATAGTCGTCGAAATTGAGGCCGCAGTTTTTCGCAAGTCCGGCCATCACATTTTCGCACGTCGCCCAGGCGCATACTGCATCGTGTTGGTCCTGCGGCATCCGCTCAAAGCCCACCACTTGGTTGTCGTGATCGTCGCTCAGCCTGTTCATGAGGTACGCGCCGGCAACTCCGATCCCGACAACTGCGATCTTCATCTTCTTTGGTTATATCCTGCCAAGGGATGCCATAAAAACATAACATTATCTAACGGCTGAGCCTAGTTCTGATGTTGTCGTCGTCAAAGAAAAAGAAGGCAATGCAGATGTCCGGCTTTGCCCGCATAGGCATCAGCCTTTTGATAATTGGCGCGCTGCTGGCCGCGTTTGGCCAGTATAACGGAAGGGAGGCAGTTGCGATCTTTGGCGTGGTGATGGTGGCCTGTGGTTTTGTACTATACATGGCCGCGTCTATTGTTGCAAAGAGGAGGGCCCACGTGTAAAGTAGTACAACACATTTATCTTGACATGGCCTTTAGTGTTGTTGGCGTCATGGTCAAGATCGCCGTTGGCGAGGATGACGTGATAATAACGCTTGACACCAAGGAAAAGCTCTTGGCTGTAAAGCGCAAAGTGGCGATACCCAAGGAAAGTATTGTTTCCCCTTCAACTGAAAGGGCAAAGCCGTCGTAGCTTTCATTCAAGACGGGCACGCATGTTCCAAAAGGTTCATGGCAGGGACGTTCTGGACCAGAAAAGGCAAGGCGTTCTACTACGTCAGGGATTTTTCAAAGTGCATCACCCTGCACCCGAAGGATCATGAATACTCCAAGGTGGTTGTAGAAGTTGACGACAAGGAAGCCGTTGCAAAGGAACTGAAAAAGGCGCTGTGATTTCTTCTATCTATTCCATATACACTGCTGGCTTGAACGGCCTTGCAGATCTCGCTTTTGACTTAGGGTCATATTTTGAAGCATCCTCTTCAGAGTAGACCACGATCTGCGCCTTGTTGATGTCAGCGGACAGCAGCGACGCAGCGTCCTTTATGGCAGCTGCTTCGTCAAACGCTGTCAAGTTGAGCCTCCTGTTACGTGCCTCAAGTGGTGTTGACAGGATGTCTTCCATCATTTTCTGCACCATCTTGGGGTCAGTTTTTGCCTTTGCAGTTTCAGGGTTTGCGATCAGCTGCTTCATTATTTCCCCAAAGTTGGTCTTGCCGGCCAAGATGTTTGCAAGTATCGCCCGGTAGACCTGCGCCTTCCACCCAGCTGAAGTATATATTGCGACCTTGGAGGGCGTTATCTTTGTCACCTTTACAATGTTCTGAAGATCAGTAAGCAGGCTTGAAATCAAAAACTCTGACTCTTCTGCGACCGGGTCTATCTTGTCCTCATTGATTGCTGGCCAGCCTGCAGCAGTTATTGACTGATCATTGTGGTTACCCATGCGCTCCCACACTTCTTCTGCAGTAAAAGGAGCAAACGGCGCAAGCATCCTGACCTGAACATCAAGGAACTCTGCAAGAGTGCCGGTGACGTTTTCGCGGCCCTTGGCAGCAGTTCTTTTCAAATACCACTGGAGGTCCTGCTCTAGCGAGTACAGGATGTTATGTATTGCTTCCCTCACCCTCAGCCTGTCCATCGACGCCGCTGTCTCAGCTATTGCGCGCTGGAGCCGGCTGGCAAGCCACCTGTCTTCCAGCTCTGCGCCGGCGGCTGCCTGTTGATTTTTGCATTTCTCAGCCATTTCAAAGATGCCGAGCAGTTTTGACCGTATGCCCCTGACAGTATCAAATGAAAAGTCGGCATCCTGCAGTATCTCGGCCGACACCAGCATTGCAAGCCGGATGGTGTCTGCGCCGTGCTCCCTTATGGCGGCTCGAAGCGGGATGATGTTGCCAAGTGACTTGCTCATCTTTTTGCCCTCCATCAGCACAGAACCATTGACCACTATTTGCTGCGGCCACTTTTCTTTTTCAAATATCGCGACGTGGTTGAAGATAAAGAACGTAAGGTGGTTTGGCACAAGGTCGCGCCCAGAGTGGCGCGAGTCTACAGGATAAAAGTAGCTGAACTCTTTCCTTATCTGCTCTACCGTCGAAGCGGGCACCTTGCATTCTTTGGCGACCTGATCGGCGTTGCCGATGCCAAGCAGGACATAGTCAAAGAACGCGTCAGTGATGCTGTTGTCATTATCACTCAGCATTTTATTGTTAACGTATTTGGCAATGACATAGTATGCCATGTAAATGACCGAGTCTGAAAGGCTCTCGATTATCCACTCTTCGTCCCACGGCAGCTTGGTGCCAAGGCCGGACTTTCTTGCGCACGCCCGCTCGCGCAGCCAGTCTATTACATAGTCGAATTCCTGCCGTATGTCCTGCGGCACAATATCCATCTTGGACGCGCATTCGTGCGCCAGCCTCTTCCATTCCTTGTCGCTATAATTCAGGAACCACTGGTCGCTTAGCAGCTTGACTACGCATTCCGCGCCGCATCTGCACCTGACAGGCTTGTTAACAAGTTCATACATCGTGTCTGCAGCACCGGACTGCACGATGTCCTGCTTGACCTCGTTCTTTGCCACGGCGACTGCCATGCCCGCAAACCTGCCTGTGTTTTCCAGCATTTTGCCCTTGTAGAACTCATGGGAGTAGAGGTCGCTTGTCGCCTTTTCGAGCTTGGCGTCATTCTGGCCGGTCGCGCCCACCTGCTCGATCGCTTGCCCTGCCGGCACGCCGGTGTATCCTTCTGACTCGATTATTATTATTGGATCGACATTTATGGAAATGCCAAACTCTTGCTGTGTCTTTTTGTCCTTTTTCAAGTCTTCAAGCGCCTGATAGTCGTACGGCGCGTGTGCCGGGACTGACATGACAATGCCGGTGCCACTGTCAGCCTCAACAAACGACGCAGGGTATACTGGAACCGTTGCATTGTTGACAGGGTTAATGGCGCTCTGGCCTATGAGCTCTTTTCCCCTAACCATCTTCATAATTTCGACATTGTGGTTGAGGAATTCCAGTTTTCTTGCCGCCTGCCTGCTCACAATCCACTCTTCGCCATCTACTCTTGCTTGAACGTAATCGATGTCAGGGTTGACCCACATGTTGGTGACTCCAAAGAGCGTCTCCGGCCGGAGCGTCGCTGCCGGCAGGATGATGTTGTTGTTGCCGTCACCTGATCTGAATTTGACGACGGTATATTCGTTGAAATCCGGCTCGACGTCGCCCATGGTGTCGTGCTGACTCACAGGGTTCTGGTCACGGGGACACCAGCCGACCGGGTGCGACCCCTGCACAATCAGCCCCTTTTTGCGCAGCGTGCGGAACTGCCAGGAGATGAACTTGGAATACATCCTGTCAATGGTAGTGAACTCGCGCCGCCAGTCGATCGAGTATCCCATCTCCTTCATGCCGGCCTTGATCTCATTGTGGAAGTAGCTTGCTATCTTGACCGGCTCGACAAACGTGGAGATGACATCGTCAGACAGCTTGTAGATTCTGTGGAACGTGTCCATCAGTTCGGCATCGCCGGCGGCCACCCTGCGCGACATCCCAAGGATCGGTGTCCCGGTGTAGTGGAATCCCATCGGGAACAGGACGTTGTAGCCCTTCATCCTCATGTAGCGGGCGTGCGCGTCGGCAAGCGTGTATGTCCTGCCGTGGCCTATGTGCTGGGGAGAGTTTGGGTACGGGTAGGCCACGGTGACGAAATACTTTTTTCTGCCATCTTTTGGGTCGGCCTCAAAGAGCTTTTGCGCCTCCCACCTCTTGATCCATTTTTCTTCTATGAATCCCCAGTCAATCAAGAATGTCATTTCTCTTATTTTGCAGCCTCTTCTTCAGCCAGCAATAACGCTTCCTTTATTCTGTCCTTTGACCTGCCGCCGCCCTGCCCAAAGCGGTCGTCACCGCCGCCAGAGCCGCCGAGCTTGGCAGAGACCTGCTTTGCAACCGCGCCGGCCTTGACCTTCTTGCGCGCGGCTTCGCCGGCAAACACAATGACCCTGATGCCCTGCCCCTTTGACACGAGCGCGACGTACAACAACTGCTTGTCAAGCTCGATCGCCTTTTCGCCAACAGCAATGTGATAATCCTCGTCAAGCTCTTCGTCGTAGGTGCTATGCAGGTGGACGCCAGAGCCAAGCTTCTTTGCTTTGTCCGAAATGTCCTTTGCTATTGGGCCTGCAACTACCCTCAGCATCGTCCTCACCTTCTTCTTTGCCGCTTCGGCTTCCTCCATCGACTTGTTGAACGACTCGACCACTTTTTCTCTGCTGGAGCCCAGCTTCTGCGCTATGGATGCCAGCTGGCTGTCCAGCTGCTGCATATAATTGACCGCCGCCTCGCCGGCGACAAATTCCAGCCTGACGACTCCGTCCTGGATCCTCTCTGACTTGACAATCTTGACCAGCCCGATCTCGCCCGTGCTTTTTACGTGCGTGCCCCCGCAGGCTTCGATATCCCATCCCTCGATGTTGACTATTCTCACATTGCTTGTCGGGACGACGCCGCCTTGGTATATTCTGAAGGTGAACTCTTGCTCGGCCTCTCCCCGGTCGTAGGTCTTGATTATGACTGGATGGTTTTCCCTGATGACGCGGTTTGCCGCATGCTCGATCTTTTGTACTTCCTCCTTGGCAAGCGCGGAATGGTGCGTGATGTCAAGCCTGCCATAGCCCTCCTCCTTGAAGGCAGAGTTCTGCCACACCCAAGACCCAAGTGTGTTCCTTGACGCAGAGTTGAGCACGTGCGTCGCGGTATGGTGCTTTGTGATAAGGTCGCGTCGGCGTGCATTCACCTTTGCGTGCACGCTCTGGCCCTCTGCAAGCTTGTTGTTATTGCCCTCTATCCTGTGAATAACAATGTCTGCCTGCTTGGTCACTTCGACCACCTTGGTGTCCTCGATTTCGCCGGTGTCCGGCTCCTGCCCTCCGCCCCTTGGGTAGAACGCCGTCTGGTCAAGGATGACATACTTGCTGTCCACGACCTTGATGACCTTGGCGTGGAATTCCCTCATTGTTTCGTCTTCATAGTAGAGCAGCTTTGTAGGCGGCAGTCCTTCAAGGCCGCGGATGGGCTTTGCTGTCTGGCCTGCTGCCAGGTTGGTATGGAGCTCGGCTAGCTTTGTATAGAACGTCGATGGGACGCCCTGTATTACCCCCTGCTCTACCAAAAAGTCAGGGGTTATGCCATCTGAATCGTAAAGCCTGATAAGGTCGTCCACTGACAGCTCGCCCTTTTTGCTTGTCTTGAGCAACATGGCTACAGAGTTCATGCGCTCACGGGAGCTGGCGTACCTGCCTGCCTCTAATTGCAGGATTGTCCTGACGTCCTGCCGATACTCTTCAAGCTCAGGGTACATTTGTTTCAGGTAGTCGACGTGCATGTCGGCAATGTCTTCTACCCTGACGTTCTTCCATCCAAGCCTCTCAAGCATCGACAGCGCTCTGCGCAGGATCACGCGGAGGTTGTAGCCGCCTCCCACGTTTGACGGGAGCGCGCCGTCAGAGATTGCAAACAGCAGCGTCCTAACATGGTCGGCTACTGTGTAGATCGCTTCATGCGGCGCGACCAGCCTTGCAAGTTTTTCTTCATCGATCTTCATTTCCCTTGCAATGAGCGATCGTAGCTCCCGGACGCTTGTCGTGTGATCAAGCTTGGAAGACACTGCTTCGAAATACCTTGACAATACGTCGCCGCCATTGTCTGTGCCTGTGATGTCCCTTAATTTGTCCACTACTGGCCCAAAGCAGCAGTCATAGCTTGTTGGCGTCCCCATTGTTATCCACGAAAAGCGCTCAAGGCCAGCTCCCATGTCTATTATCTTGTTTGGCATGACGCGGTAGTCGTTCTCGTTGCCCTCAAATTCGGTGAACACTGCATTACCAAGCTCTAGACCGCGTACGAAATATTCAAGCGAGTAGCCAAAGGCTCCAGCCCCCATCCACACGTCTTCGACAAATGTTATTTCCTCCGGCTTTATCCCAAGCCCTTTTGTAAGCATGCCATAGTCAAGGTCGATGCACTTGTCCTTCCAGTAGCCGCCAGGCGCATCGGCGTTGCAGGTCTGGCCTATCATGCAAAAGCCGGTGTAGTGCCTACCAGACAGACCGACGTTTTCAATGTCATTGAACCGGAGGCACATCTGCGGAACCACGAGAGGGTTTGCAGGCAGCTCAAACACAACCTGATTGCCGACAACACGCTGGAAATCAACTATCGATGCTATCGTAAAGTAGAGGTCTTCGCGCCACCGGCACACGACAGGGTAGCGCCGGACTATGGTGTGGTCGTTTGCGCGGAAGAACTTGTCCACTTCTTTCCACGCGCTGACATAGTCGAGCCGCTTGCTTGTCGGCGGCTTGCTGATAAAGCTGTAATTCTCGTGATCTGGGCAGAACTGCCTCCCGTCGTTAAGCGTCCAGAAGAATTTTTCGCACTTGCCGCACTTCCTGCGCGCAAAGCCCATCTTGTCAAATAGTGATACTTTGTAGTACCTATCCGGATTCGATGAAAATAGCGCTGCCAGTTCCTTCTTGCCCAATTTTTTTGCTGCTATCTTGTCTTGAGATACGGTATTAATGCTTTCGTCAACAAGAGACAGATAAAAGAAGGAAAAAAGGTCGGTCAGGCTTTGAGCGAGTTTTCGATGAACTTTAGGTACGCCTCTTTTGGGGCCGCGCCTATCGTCCTTGCAACCTCTTTGCCGCCTTTGAACAGGATAAGCGACGGGATCGACTGGACTCCATACTTCATTGCGATCTGCTGGTTCTCATCCACGTTCAGCTTGGCTACCTTGACCTTGCCGGCCAAGATCTTGCCGATCTGCTCTACTGCTGGCCCTACCATCCTGCAGGGTCCGCACCACTCTGCCCAAAAGTCCACGAAAACGGGCAGGTCCGACCTAAGCACTTCGGCGTCCCAAGTCTTTGTAGTAACGTGGGTGACGCTGTTGCTGTCTGTCTTGCTTTCCATAGGCAGAATTGTGCAGAATGGTATTTTATATTTTGTCAAATGGCAAAGCCGCAGTGCCCCAGCGCTTCCTCTGCCAAACGCTCGATCGTGCCGTTCCTGTTAACCACATAGTGGCGGTACTCAAACGAGCCGCTGACAAAGTTCAGCTGGACATCATAACTATCGCCCAAGCTGGTCACAGTCAGCTCCTTTACCGCAGACGTTTTGTTGTTGTCTTCTTCTTTGATGCATTGCTCCGCCCACCTATCATACTGGTCCTTGGTGATAACAAACTGCTTGTTGCCCTGCTCGCCTGATAGCACTATGTCAAAGTACATCACATATTCTGCCGCCTGCGTGGGCGATGCAATATCAAACAGCGACTGCGCGTTTGGGTGGTATTCGTCTATTATCGTCGACCCTGCGCCAGAGAAATAAAATGATCGGTAAAAGTAGCCTGGCGGCCCTTGGCCACAAGGGATCCGATACACTGTCTCTTTTGGTTCAAGGTATGCAAAGACCACCTCAAGTGGCACCCAGCCCTCTCTTCCGACTCCGCCGCAAACCTGCCTTGCAATTTCCCTAACATATTCGACACTAAAGCCTTAAACCGGAATGAATTTGGGCAGTCCAAATTTCCCAGAGGTGGTCCCATTGTACGGAAAAGCAACTTCCAGTGGGCCTCTGCTATCATAGATAGCAAAACCTGTAATGGTTGCAGTTGCTGCTGCAGTAGCAGCAGCTGTAGCTATTATCATTATCGCTGTTTTATTCGATTAGCCGAACCGGCCGCTGGTGCCGACTGCGACAAACTCGGCTATGAGCTTGATTACAAAGGCGACGCCGCCTACCGTGAGCATGCCCAGAACAACGAGCCGCAGATGCTGTGAATAGTCCTCCCTGCTGGTCTTTTTTGCCAGCCTGAGGGTCTGGATCATTTCTGAAATCTTGCGCTCGATGAGTGACAAGTCATGGTTGGAGGGGCGCCTGCGTTATATAAAACATCTGTCGCTTTCTTACCTTGAAAGCGACGACTGCTGGACCGTGTAGAGAGGCTCTTTCTCGGTCCTCTGCATCTCGACGAACGTCTCAGTATTCTGTATTCCTTCTATCTTGCCGATGCGCTCTATGACGACATTGTGGAGCTCTTCCAGCGTATGTGCGCTTACGCTCACTATCATGTCGAACCTGCCGGTGACTTCTGAGAGCGACCTGACCTCCGGTATCTTCATCAGCTCAGAATGGATGGGCTCCTTCAGCTTGGGGTCGCGGTTGATTCCGACTGTAGCCTTGACGTTTATGCCGAGCATATTTTCATTAACAACAACCGTGAATTTCTTGACCAGGCTGCGTTTTGTCAAGCGCTTTATCCTACTGTAAAGGACGGAAGCATTAACATTTAGTTTCTTGCTCAGCCTTGGCACAGAGATGCTCGCGTCACGGGTGAGTTCAGACAATATCCGCATATCAAGCTCGTCAAACTTGTGCATATCCGTCTAACGTAGCGAGCCTGTGTTAATAAATGTAATTCTAACTGATTCCATGTCTAAAAAGCAATTCCTTAGGTTGCAACGCGGCGAATCCTGAAAAACTTATGATGCAGCGAGCAACAACATGTGCAAAGATCCACTCAACATGTTCGGTCTAGGCATAAAACGCAAGACGGCAGCAGCTATTAAGGCCCCATTTTTTATTGAAATCATTGCCACATTGTATTCCCAATTGTAGGACTTATCGTGCCACAGAATCTGATGCGAGATGCTTTAAATATCAAACAGCTGCATCTAACCACTATACGCCGGAAAAATTTGCTTGATAAGGACACATCAAGTGTATAGCTTCTATCGGGAGAATAGTTTGCATACTGGCAGCATTTGTCCTTGTTATTGGAATTGCCGATTATGTGATTGTAATAGGTCCGGGTGAGGATTCTGTTATAGGCTGTTCATCAATATCTTTGCACACAAGATTTTAGAAGGATTAATTGTCCAAGGGCAAGTCAGTTTCCAGCCATATACCGCAGCTATATTGATCCCGATCAGTGTGCTATTTTGGACATCATTAGGGGCAATATTTTACGTAATTGCCCGCTCTGCCGGAATGGGAGAAACCAAAGTAAGAGAAATGGAGAGCGACTAACTCATCGTCATAAAAAAATAGCACAAGTTCACAGCATAGGATAATACGTGGCAGTAAGCCATTGAGTTAGCTTTGTAGCTTCTACTGAATTTTGACGGTTAGAGGAAAATAACTCCCTACCTTTGGAGAAAACCATCCATAGTCCAATAATCATAATAACAATAGGTTGTCTGCTATGCCGCTCTGCAGGAGAAGACCGTCACAGGCGGTACATGCATACATAGGAGGAACAAGCACTAATAGTTTGTGAAAGTTCAATGCTTGTCTATCTCAGGTTATCTTCATGAAATATTTGGATACCAGAATATAATGTTCCAGACAACATGACATATTCATCATGAAAAAATCGATTAGAGCTCGTCGTACTCGATAACATTATATAATTTGCAAGCCGGGTTTCTTGTGTATAGAGATGTTCAGCAGGGGAGGAATCAAGCCCGGCGAGTATGTTTTCGTAGTGCAAAAGGAGGGGAACTTTAGCAGAATAATTATAGGCCGCATTCAGTCGGTGAACGGCAGCAGGGTACACGTCGTCGGCACGCATGTCAGGCCCATCGGTCTAATTGAACGGATACAGGCAGGAAGGGCTGGCGGGCGACCTATGGAGATAATCAACAACCCCGACCCCAACAACTGTATCTTTATGCTCATTGACAGGGTAGAGACTGGCAGGTTCAACGAAGAAGTGGATCAGGCCACCTCCCGGGTCATATGGATAAACGAGAACAGGTACCTTGTGCTGGATGGCTGGATAAAGGAGAATTTTCCAGAAATTTTTGCAGCCGCGCTCTCAGCCGAGACTGCCGAGGCAAGGGCTCAGGCGCGCCAGACGCTCATTGAAAAGATGAACTCGCTTTACGAGCGTGACCTAAAGGATCACGTTTACGCCGTTGCAAGAAGCGCCAAGATACTGTGATAATACGAGATCGCAAGACATAAGTTTGAGCTGGCTCCAACTGTACTTGTGTCGTTTTTCGGTTCTTCAAGTGGCGGCCCCAGCTTTGACAAGAAAAAGTACGAGCACCTGACGCTTGCCATCAAGCAAACTGTGCTAGAGCGTGCGCGCAACCGCTGCCAAAAGTGCGGAGTAAAATTCACACCGAGCGTCCAGCCTCAGTTTGAGCACATTAACGGCTCGAAAAAGGATAATCGGCCGATAAACCTGCGCGCATTGTGCCCGGAATGCTTCAAGGAGGTCGAAGAAAAGGAAAGGAAAAACAAGGGCATGTTTGGCGGTATGCGGAGCGTCCTCAGGCGGATACCTGTCGATCTGGACAAATAGGCGAGCTGGCCGGCCGGCTGGCAGAATAGTCTATAAATATCATCATCTAGAATTACTGATCCTGAAATGGGCAAAGTTGTGATGCAGCTTGTCTGCGACACATGCGGTAAGGTGCTTCTGGAAAAGCCTGGTGTGAGCGAGGAAAGGTTCCCGATAACAAGCGAAGAAGCCCAGCAGCTGGACAAGGATCACAGAGGGCACGAATGCCACATCGAGGCAGTAGAAAAAGACCAGTGACTGACCTAGAGTTTTAGACCAAAAGAATCTGCAATTTCTGCGAATTGCTGGTACCTGCGCAAATAGTCCCTGCCACGGGAAGTAATGGTATAGATGCGCTGCCCTTCCTGTACCTGCTCGTCTATCAGGCCTGCCTCCATCAGCTTTAGCGCCACATTTGCAAGCCTGCTGTACGACAGGTTAGCCTTCCTCAATAGAGCTGTCAGGTTGACGCCTCCCGTCCCTGACTCGTCTGCTATCCGCAGTACGTCCCCTACAATCTTGACGCTATTGCGGTATACATCGCCCATTCCAATCTCTAGCAAGCAGGCAGTTTGTAATAAGCATTACGTAGGTAGCAATACAGACAGAAAATATAGAGATGGATTGGACTTTTTTATCCAATCTCATAGACTACTGCTACAGTTGCAGTTACTGTTTGCTCGCCAGGTATTATAGGGGTTGCCACGCTCTTTGCAGCAGCATCTGTTGCAAGCGATAGCGAAAGCGGTGTCACTGGAGGGTTGCCAAGATCAAAGAGGCTAGCTGCCTTGACCCCTGTTATTTCCACGTCCAGCGCCCGAGCCAGAGCTTCTGCCTTGTCCCTTGCGTTATCAACTGCCTGCTGTGTCAGGTCTGCCCGTATATTGTCCAGCTTTTCTTCAGATATTGTAAATGACAGGCTGTCCACCCTGTTTGCGCTGGCTCTAACCGCTGAGTCAATCCATTCAGATACGTTTGACAGGTTCGAGCTCTCTACCATTATTGAATTGGTAACTGTGTATCCAGTCAGCTCTTGTGCGCCAAATTCGGTATAGTTGTAGTTTGGAGATATGCTAAAGTATGCAGTGCGCGTCTCGTTTTCCTGTACGCCGGCATTCTCCAGAGCAGCGATCACTGAGTCCATTTTCTCAGAGTTTTTCTTCAGAGCGGCGCCGGCAGTTTCGTCGACCGTCTCTACCGCAAAAGCGGCTGTAACCCTGTCAGGCTTGACTCTTTCTGTCGCCGTGCCAGTCACAACTATGGTGTTGTTCGCATCAGGTATCGCGGAGGTGGATTGTGCGGGATCATAAGAGGGCGACACTTGAGCAGAAACAGCGCTTGCCATCATTGCAATGACAGTGAGTGCGACTAATGGTAGTATTAAGAACTTGGAGTTCATGAAGCAGAGTCGCTGATTGCACTTTTAGGCGATGTCATACTATCAAATAGATGATTTATCTTCTTTATCATCTTCACTTTTTTATTATAGTAGCACCCACAACTTATTTGCTATTGAGCAGCAAGCCATCATATTGGTTCAAAGACTTTGTTGGAGTGGGCTACCGCTATCACGATGTCTACATGAATGTCTTTCCACTCTTTGAGGATAAGATAGCTGCTTTCCGGCTCTGGAAAAAGACGATCGAGTGGTGGCCCGATGACGCGATAAAGCTCCGCTTTGTGGAGCAGGATGACAGCTACTGGTTCATACTTTATGGCGGCTCCAATTACACCGGTGACAACACCGGCTTTGTGAAGAAGGTGCCGGTGTCTGAAAATTATGAGCGGTTCAAGGTAGGCTATGAAAAGAAGGCGATTTTGCGGTTTGGTATTTACAAAGAAAATGTCAAGAAAAAAAAGGACGGGAGCAAGTTCGACCTTGAAGTTCTAAAAAAGTCAAAGTCAGTCTACGACATTGCTTTTATGAAATACGACGAGCTTGCCCAAGATAGCATAGAGTGGCAATGCATACAGGAAAACAAATGATGATAAAAAAGTTCAGCTGTGTTCAAGGGTGCTCGGACTGCTGCATCTACAGGGAATACTACCCTTCTATCGAGTATGGCAAGATCGGGGTGCTCTTACTGCCTGAAGAAAAAACAGCAATTAAGAAGCTGGCCAAGAAAATGAGTGTGCAAGTGAAGATAATCCCGCGGCTTGCCGTTGGAAAAGAATTCCCAGAGAAGGTAATCGCGTACCAGATGATGGGCAAGAACGACGATGGCGACCTCTGCCCGTTTCTGGATGTTGAGAGCGGCGAAAGATCGCCTCACGGCGGCTTCAATTGCAGGATCTATCCAGAACGTCCGCTTGCATGTAGGGCCTATCCTGTCATCGATGCAGGCAGCACTGCTACTGTTGCAACGCTTGACGGCCACTGCCAATTCTGCAAAAAGTTCTCTACGACAAGGGCAGAGAACAGCGGCCTGCAGCAAGAAGTTGAAGCGCTGGTCAGAATAAAGGCAAACGTCACCGCCGGCAAAAGCAAGGTATGGCGCTATGCGACTGCTACCGGCAGAGCAGGAGGAGACGCCATGCTGCCAGAAGGCTGGGTCGCCGAATCTTAATAACCATGCTTGCGGTACAGTATCTGGTTGCCCTTTTTTACAAGCACGATCCTGTTCTGCGGTATGACTTGAAAATTTTCAGATAGCGAGACAAATTCCGGCAGACTGACCTCGACAATGTTTTCAAAATCTCGGTAGCTGACAGAGTATAGAGCGGCGTCATCCGCATATAGCGCCTTGCTAAAGATTTCTTCAAGCCGGCCCTTGCGCGCCATAGCATGATCCTGTATACTGGTTATATATCATGTTGAGCCAGCGGCAACATGGCAAGAGGAAGGTCTACTACAGGCAGGAAGACCACAAAGAGGAGAAGCAGCAGTCGAGGCCGAAATGGCGCCGGCCTATCTCCTAGAACAAGGAAGGCGATAGAAACCCTCCCGACTCATGCGCAGCAAATTTACAGAAAAGCGCACAAGAACGCGCTAAAACAGTACAAGAGCCCATCAAAGAGGCGAGGAGGCGGACGCCAGAGCAGGGAGCAGGTTGCGCACAAGGTGGCGTGGTCTGCCGTTAGAAAGGCAGGATACAGGAAAGAAGGAAGCAGGTGGGAAAAGGACTAGGCCGACGATGGCTTGTAGTTCATTAGCCCGCCTGCCTCGACAATTTTTGCAATCAGTTCCGGGAATGGCTTCATCTGGTATTGCTCGTTCTTTGTGATGTTGGTTATCCTATTTTGCTCAAGATCGATCTCTAGCTCATCCTTGTCGGATATTTTCTTGACCGTCGACTCGTCGATCTCTATCGGCAGCAAATAGCCCCCGTCCACCGCGTTTCTGTAGAATATCCTTGCAAAGGAAGGCGACAGTATAGCCTTGATGCCTGTCTGCGAAAGTGCTATCGGCGCATGCTCCCTGCTAGAGCCGCAGCCAAAGTTGTTACCGGTTACGAGGAAGTCGCCCTGCGACACTTTCTCAGGGAATTTCGGGTCGATGCCTTCCATCGCGTGCTTTGCCAGTTCTTTGTGATCGTGAATCTTCAAGTATGGTCCGGGAATTATGACATCGGTGTCGATGTTGTCCCTGTCGTACTTGTGGACCCTGCCTCTTAATGTTTTGTTCAATTATTATTTTTCACATCCCTCGGGTCTGTTATCTTGCCCATGACTGCAGAAGCCGCGACCACTATTGGCGATGCAAGGTACGTCTTTGATTCGACGTGGCCCATCCTTCCTGGAAAGTTGCGGTTGGTCGTGCTGATGCACACTTCGCCCTTGCCAAGCACTCCCATGTGAGCGCCGCAGCATGCACCGCAGGTAGGCGGACCTACGACGGCGCCGGCTTCCATAAAGATGTTTATCAGCCCCTCCTTCATCGCCTTTGCGTAGATGGACTGCGCCGCCGGAAGTACTTCGGTCCTGATCTTGACTTTCTTGCCCTTCAATATCTTGGCCGCTTCTCTTAGGTCCTCCAGCTTTGCTCCGGTGCACGAGCCGATGTACGCCTTGTCAAGCTCTGTCCCCTGCAGCTCCCTTGCGGCAGAAATGTTGCCAGGCGAAAACGGCTTGGCTACCGTCGGCTCGAGCTTTTCTATGTCATAGGTAAAGACTTCAGAGTAGTGCGCGTCAGGGTCGCCGTTCACTGGCGAATATTTCGCGTCGGTTCTTTCGCGAAGATAAGCATACGTTGTTTCGTCCGGCTCGACAATGCCATTCTTGGCTCCCGCCTCCGTCGTCATGTTTGTAAGCGTAAGGCGCTCTTCCATAGCCAATTTCTTGACCACGCTACCGGCAAACTGCATCGCCTTGTAGTTGGCGCCGTCTGTCCCAATGTCGCCTATTATCCGGAGGATAATGTCCTTTGCCATGATGTGGGCAGGCTTGGTGCCCTCTATCTTGAAGAGCATCGTCTCCGGCACCCTGAACCAGATCTGGCCGTTCATGAGCACGTATGCGATGTCAGTGTGTCCAAGGCCGGCTGCAAAAGCGCCCATCGCGCCAGTGGTGTTTGTGTGGGAGTCGCCCCCAACGTAGACTTCGCCGGGCAGTACCATCGCCTCCTCGTGCGAAAGCGTATGGCAGATCCCATACTGGCCAAGCCCGTACTTGAAGTGCTTGTTAATCCCATACTTTTTTGTGAAATTGGAAAGCGTAATAATGTTCTCTGCAGATACCCTGTCTGCTGCAGGCACAAAGTGATCTTCAGTCACCCACACTTTGTTGGGATCCCAGATGTGATCCAGCTTTATCCCCTTCTTCTCCCATTCGCTGAACACCTTGATTACGCCGGGACCCGAAACGTCATGCATCATTACCTTGTCTACTTTGGCGAACACAACGTCGCCAGGCGACAGCCTCTGCTTGCCGGCCGCGCGGGCAAGTATCTTTTCAGTGATTGTCATTCCTGCCAAAACAGTTCACGTTATAGTATGAGAACTGTGCCTGCATGATGGATTAAAACCTTTGCAGAAAGCACAATAAAGAGTACGATTTACGTCATGGTGCTTGGTCGAGATTCTGCCGATACGCACAGAAGTAAAGAGGGGCAGGTTTGACCTGTACGAGAGCCTGCAGGAGTTTGACTATAGGGACGACGACATTCTGGTAGTCTCTAGCAAGTTCGTGTCAATGAGCGAAGGCGCAGTCGTCAACCTCTCCAGAGTTCGGGTCAGCAAGAAGGCACGGGTGCTCGCGGCCAAGTGCTATATGGAGCCCAAGATGGCCGAGCTTGTGCTAAGAGAGTCCGACCATGTCATCAGGGGCGTGCCAGGATTCCTGCTTGCAATCAGAGACGGCATGATAGCGCCAAACGCTGGCATCGACAAGTCAAACGTCCCAAAAGGCTATGCAATTCTGTATCCACGTGACCCTTTTGGCACCGCAGAGAGGCTGAGACAAAAGTTCCAGACAGAACGAGGGATCAGGGTCGGAGTCGTGATCGCAGACAGCCGCCTCATGCCAACTCGCATAGGCACCACGGGAGTCGCAATAGCGTGTGCCGGTTTTGAGCCGGTTGAGGACCTGCGAGGCAGGCGCGACCTCTTTGGCAACGTACTAAAGTACACGTTCAAGGCAGTTGCCGACGGCCTCGCAACTATGGGAGTCGCAGTGATGGGTGAGAGCGACGAGTCGACACCGGCTGCAGTCGTGAGGAGAGCCAAGGTCATATGGTCTGAGAAAAAATTCTCATGGAAGGACATGGCAGTCTCACCCTCTCAAGACATCTACCTCAGAGGGATCCACAGGGCATGAGAATGTTAGATATCCCCCTTGCATAGAGTTTTAATATGTCATGATATGGAACAAGAGCTACGAAGTAAATGTCCGAATTCCTTACCAGCTACCCAAAGACGATAAGCATTGTAAAGGGGCTGCAGGATTTTATTCACAAGGAAGAGATCGAGCTTGACCACCTTTCCCTGATGGTCAAGACAAAGAAGGACGAGATAATCAACGCGCTGATATCAGAGGGCTTTAAGCGAGTCAAGCTTGAGAACAGAAAGCCTACACAGATCGGGCATGGCTTTGCTAAAAAGCTGGCCAAGCCGTGGGAGATGCACGTCCGGCTGCTTGAGATGCAACAAGGCTTGATCGCAATCCACGCGGAGGTCGAGATATCACGGAGGTACATACAGCACATCCGCTCTGTAAGGTCGCCTGTTATCTATGAAATCGAGTCGATCCTGAAAAAGCACAAGATCGAATACCAGATCTGGCATGCAAAGCTAAAGCAGTACATCACGAGCGTAATTGACAACCACCAGATAACATTGAATGCGCCGAGACTGCCGCCGCTGCCGTGGAAGCACATGGCCGGCTCTGTTGTGACCCTGTCGCTTATCTATCTGGCAAAGTTCGTCGGCGTCCTTTAGCAGCAAAGACTTTATTTCTTCTTCACCAATTTCACGCGGTGCCAGAGACAGCCAGCTTCCACCACTATGGCATATCGCCTTGGGAGATCGAAGTGATCTTTGACACGCTCAGGCGATCCTTTGAAGTTGAAGAGAAGCAGCTGCCGCCGGACGACCCGCAGTATGTCAGCATGATCGAGATCGGCTTTCCGGCGGCGTACGGCGAGCCTTTCTTTCAGGCGTTTACAATGGACAGCTGGTTCAAGATAAAAGGCGTGATAAAGGATGTCAAGCGCAGGCGCGGCAAAAAGGGTGTCAAGATATTCATCAGGTTCGCCGGCTATGGCAACGAAAGCGCGGATCTGGTGTTCCCACTGCTGACAAAGGGCGACAGGCAGTTTGAGATGGGCGTCGAAAAGATAGAGTACATGGTAGACATTGTGCCGGTGCAGCTAAAGGCGATCCCGGCTAGAACAGAGGAGATATGGTACTCGTACGACGAGGCCAGCTTCAAGTGGAGCCCCGCGGTTGCAAAAAGCAACAACGTAAACTATCTTTATAAGAACGGCGAATGGAAAACGAAATGAAATGATTATTATCACTTTAGCTGGTTGATGACCGGCGAGCTGTGTATGGCCTTGCTGAGCTCCTTGTACTTCTTGTCAATGAACTGAAGCGACTCGGCCAATTTTTTGGACTTGCCATACTTGAACCTTACAAGCTCTCTATGTCGCCAGTGGTGCTTGCCCTCCGATATTGATAGTGTGGTAAAGTAGTCTGGGCCCTTCAAGCCATCAGGCAATTTGACATTGTACGGCAACAGGTATTCGATGCTGAACCACTCGTCGCCGTCTGGGTAGTCGTTGCCGGTGGAGACATCGAAGTAGAGGTGCAGGACGTCTTCGACCGTCAGGCCGTCTTCTTGGATGTTTGGGTGCTTGACACTTGAGCGGTGGTAGTCCATCTTTAAAAGCTCTGGCTCAAAATAAGCCTTGATTATCGCCCGGCGAAATACTTCGTTTGCCTCCTTAAGGTTCAAAGAGAGATGTAGCAATGTGTGAAGATTATATAATCTTTTTAGGTACAAGTCTGCAAATTTTACAAGGTATTATGAGCCACACATATGACGAATGTGTGCACGCTTCTATATGCCTGTTGACACATAGCGTGCGTCCCTTATGCGGAATTATTGACGGGGCCGGTGTAGCTCAATTTGACATACTAACCGATATGAGGTCGCCCGGTCGCAATACCTTGATTGCCTGTGAGGAATAGTAGGAGGAAGTACAGTCGTAGAGGTCTCAGTACCATAGTCACCTCCATCATGCTTGTCGCGGCTGTATCCATCATAGGGGTCGCCTTGGTAGCATGGTCAAATTCCAGCTTTGCAATGCAGCAACTGACCATAGCCAACCAGACAAACAGCAGGATAAATCTGATTAAGGAAAGTTTTGTCATCGAGGACGTATGGTTCTATGACGAGCCACCAAAGCGTGCCAATGTGACTATCCGAAACACGGGAGACCTTGCAGTCACTATTTCCAATATTTACATAAATAATACACAAGTTTGGAGTAGCAGTCAAGTTATTCCAATTGATGGTGTAGCTGAGATAAAGGTCACGACCGGTTGGGGATCTGACAAACAGCAGTCAATATGGGTCAAGAGCGCAAGAGGCTCGGAAGCAAAGCAGGTCTGGAAATCTTAGAGGAGGGATTGGATGACAAAGATAAACCGCAAAGGGCGCAGAGGTCTTAGCACGGTAATTGGAGCCGTATTCATGGTACTTATCACCATTGGAGCCCTGAACGTTGTACTATGGACGATGCAGCAGCAGAACAGGGTCACTCAATCGATCATTGAAAGATCGAGCTCGGAACTTAACAGGCTCAACGAAAATGTCGAGATTTCTAACGTGAGGATTGATGGCAAAAAACTCAACATGACAGTCACAAACACCGGTGGCGCGGCTGCAACCTTGAAGGCGATTTACATTGTCAACGAAACATCAAAGGAGCAATTTAGATATGACCTCAATCTGGTCATTGATGGTAGAAAATCTCAACCAAACGTCGGGCAGAGCATTCCGCTATCCATCAAGGACAGCGCGAAGTATTCAGTAAGATTGGTCACTGAATCGGGAAATACAGTAGCGACAACCTTGGCTCCGGTTTCTTCTGTGGCGCTGCCAATGGCGCTCTATGTCATTCCGCCAACATTTACGCCCGGAGAGAACGTCACAGTGCTCTATACAGTGACAAACAACATGACTGATTCGCAGTTGACGGGACCCATCGATCTGAAGCTGCGCTACACTGTTGACTGCAGCCCGCTGGGAACTGAAACCTGTAATGTAATAAAACATGTACAGCCGCCATCAAATGTCACAACAATAGCAAAAGGCAGTACCGCGCTATTCAAGTGGGTCTTTGAAGTGCAAATACCGGACGAAAATTATATCCACTTTAATGCTTCCTTGGCAAATGCAAAGCAGGGCAATTATGTAAGAGAGGACGGACTATCAAAACTTGTTGATGCGTCCAAGACATCATTCACTTCCGAGATAATAGTATCATCAAACCTGGTTCAAAGGCCGGAAATTTTCGTACTTCTTCCAAACCCATTTGGCGATAGTGGTGATAAAGGACTTTGGGGAGTTACTGTAGCCAATCCTACTGAGGTGGACATGAAGGTTTCTAGGATAGTGGTAAACGTGTACAGCTCTAGACCAACTGGAGCAGGAGGAGGAGGCGGTCAGGAAATGATAGATTCTGCAAGTTGTGCCCCGGCGCCAATATATCCATCATCGGGCTGGTCCTGCCCACATGATAACACGTTTGAATGGAAGGATACTAACAATCCGGTAAGTATACCAGGATTCGAAGCCGTGTCGTTTCTGACAAAATTAAAGCCAGGTGACATTGGTCAAGACGAATCGGCAATGATGATATCTGTCGCAGTCTTTACAAACATGGGGCAGTTCACAAAGACAGGCTATTCTGCAGGCATGGGCGCAAACGGCCTGCCTCTCGCTAGCATATATCTAACAGATACTACCTCAGAATCAGGCGCGCTTAACAAAATTCTCGGTAACTATAGCAACTTTCAACCTGACGTTTCTAGACGATTTAATGTCACAGTAGCAGACCTTGACAGTTGCGGTACTTGTTCCAGTACTTATATTGAGTCAGGTACAAAGCTAATTGTCAACGTGCCAAGAGGCTTCACTAATGTAGATCCAGTATCTTGGAATGGATTTGTTTCAGAGCCAGAGGTCATACCATACTCTGACGGATCTCATCAGATAGTGGCAACATTATCTCAACGTGTTGGCGATGTTAATAACTCAGCAGAGGCGAAGGTATTATCTTTCTATGCTACACCTCCATCTGTTGATCCCGCAGGGAAGAGGATATACGTCATGCATACTCTGCTTGATGGAACGACCAATAGAGGCTTTTCTGTCGGCGCTCTTGGAGAGCTCGTCATACAGGTAGATGAATAATAAGTTTGATGAAATGTTCACTAAAGCTACTAATGTAGAATGCAGACAGTTACTAAGTATACAACGTCTATCACTATGAATTCTCATAATAACCATAATCATAATACTCTGCATCGATTGGTAAAGGAAAAAAAGAATCGTGTCAGCTGCCCGTTCAAACAATTAGTTCTTTTATAACTTAGTTATAAAAGAACTGGTTCCACTGGAACTGGGGGAAACGCGCACACCGCGATTTGCATAAGTAAAAACAATGTAACAGAAAAGGAGAGAAAATCAGGATCCTTTTACAAGGATTCCCTTTATTTCCTGATTGTCGAGCAGCGCGTCGATCAGTTTCTGTTGCTCTTCCTCTGGAAGCTCGTTTGACATTTCGAGTGAGTCGATTGCCCTGAGCTTCCAGTAGCTGGTAAGAGCATGCGCTACGGTCGTTTGAGCGTCAAAAACAACTTTGCCAAAGGCAGTGAGAAGGTACTTGCCGCTCTTTTTCCTAACAAGTCCTGCCTTTGTCATCCTAGACAGCCTCGAATAGTATTGCTTGCGCGTGAGCTTTGTCTTGTTCTTCAGGCTTTCGCTGTCAATTGTTCCTTGGGCAATGGTCTTGAAAAGTTCCAATGATTTGTCATCGGCAATAGTCCTAAGGACTGTCGCCGGCGTCTGCGCCTTAGCCATATTCTATATCGAATGATATTTGCGTGCTTATTATAGCTTTATTCTCTATCAGGTGGAGATATGCGATAAAAGTCTCCAATAATGGGAACGACTAAGAGTACAAGAACACACTATACTAAATGAACAGCAACCCCCCGATTACAAAGCTTGTTTGCAACACCATGTGCAGCGGGAACCATTTCTTGTGTTGTTTGCGCATCAATTCAGCGTCCTGTAGCACTCGCGATATTTTTGTCATCCTTGCCACTGCAAGCAGCCCCACGACACTAGTAGCTATCGCGGTAGTCATGCTCATGCCATCAGCCGCCAGAGCATAAAGCGTCCAAGATATGGCAGGCATGCACGCCAAGAGAATTATTAATGTCGTAAGGGTGCTTTTTCCTCCAAGTACAATAGGAATTGTGCGCCTTCCTGCTGCCCTGTCTCCCTTGACATCACCTAGATCGTTGACTATAGAGCCAACAAATATCATGATCCCAAATATTGCCATAGCGTGGATTGGCACGATAGGCTCGCTGAATGCCAGCTCTGTCCCATAGCTTGAAGTGATTCCAAGGAGTACGCAGAGCATGTAGAATATGGCAATCGTCAGGTTCTTGATGACAAACCTTTTCATCAGAGCGACTTTCGGTGCAGAATATAGGATGCCAATAAGCAACATCGGCGCTACTAGCATAATGCTGGTCAGATTGGATGTACTTGCGGCTAGCACGACTCCTGTTCCATTTGTGAGCACTATGAAGGTCCAGACCTGGCGTCTTGAAACCTTGCCAGAAGGTATTGGCCGACTTTTTGCATTGGTTCTGTCAAGATCTGCATCGACAAGATCGTTCAGTATATACATTCCTACGGCCACAAGTAGTGAGATAAAAGGCAGTGGGAGGACCCCACGAATCGCCTCCAAGATTTCTGTCTCGGAACCTATCGCACCAATAACACCGGGTACGCAAAATATGCCAGCCAAAGTTGCAAGGGAGTAGAGGAGACCAAACTTTCTGCGGGAATTAAAGAGGATCAGCTGGGAACGTACAAAAGAAGCTTTGACTTGCGAATTGATATTTTCCTGCGGTTGTTGTTGTCCTCCTTCTATTATTGCGGTCATAGCATTCCAAGGATGCTTGCCATCTTTTTTGCATAGAGTTTCTTATGGAGGAAAGTTCTGACATTTATTGCCTGTTTTTCCACAATATTATAGCTGGGCTTCCTAGCTACGAAGATAGTTTTCATAAGAAATAACGCGACTAAGCAGCTAAAGCTTATTGCAGGGCTAGGACGTCAATTGCTGTATTCTTACGGTCAGCATATAGCTCTCCGCCTAGAACTATGATAGTTACCCATGCCAAATATTTGTAGAAATAACATATTTCATCATAATTATTCTATTTTTTCCCTTAAAGATATCAAATGGATGTCCTTACTAAGAAACAATTTATTCTCCATAACTGGAAACTTATTAAAACTTAAATATCTCAGAGGCGACTCTTGGATAGATATATGCCAGAGACAGCTACTATAGGAGAGATTTTTTCTATTTTAGC